>Ga0316187_10000075_pt1 | contig 58753 bp, 49 predicted proteins | sample CroRivburrow1_MG_FD_204927 | JGI IMG/M metagenome (GOLD analysis project Ga0316187, IMG submission 204927) | Coastal sediment microbial communities from Maine, United States - Cross River worm burrow 1 | ecosystem: Environmental > Aquatic > Marine > Coastal > Sediment | place: USA: Maine...
GCCGCCCCGCCATCTCAGAAGCCCTCGAAGATCGAGCTCACGAGTGTGCCCGCCGCCCCTCGCGCGATATCTTCGAGGGCCACGGTCTCCTGATCGAAGAATCCCGCCTCGGTCGCGGGAACGTCCCACTGGCTGCGAAACAGGAGCCCGCTCTGGCTCCAGAGGATCTCGTCGCTCGAGAGGTCTCTGAGGCTGGCCTGAATGGAGACGACGGTCTCGACCCGGCTGGCGCGGCCCTCGGCATTGAATTGAACCGGATTCGTTCGGAAGCCGATGATGGCCCCCTCGAGGAGCGCGTCCGCCCCCTCCCGGTCGGTCACCACACGGTAGCGGCCGCGGCTAGCCAGCTGACGCGCGGTCTCCTCGGTGACGCGCTGCTCGATCTCGGGTCGGGTGGTGTGGTTCTCGAACGGGAGCAGCGCGATGATGCGGATCGACTCCGGCAGCGCGCTGCTGGTCCCCTGCAGGCTGTAGCCGCACGCCGTGGTCAAGACCATCCCAAGAAGCACGAAGGCGAGGCGCTTCATTTCACCACCAGGTTGAGCAGACGGCCCGGCACCCAGATCGCGCGCCGGATCGTCTTGCCTTCGACGTGAGTCGCCACGTTCGGGTCGGCCCTGGCAGCCTCGATCGCACCGGCTTCGTCGGCATTTCGATCCAGGGTCAAGCGCCCCCGCAACTTGCCGTTGACCTGAACCACCACGGTGACCTCGTCCTCGACGAGCAGCGCCGGATCGGCCTGGGGCCAGGGCGCCCGTGCCACGAGACCCTCACCCCCGAGCCGGGCCCACAGCTCCTCCGCAAAGTGCGGGGCGAAGGGCGCCAGAAGACGGGCGAGCGCGTCGAAGCACTCCCGCAGGGCGTGAAGCGTGGGGGCATCGGCGTCCGCGCGATCGGCCAGCGGTGCGGCCGCGTTGATCAGCTCCATGATCGCGGCCACCGCCGTGTTCAGGTGCATCCGCTTCCCGAGATCATCGGTGACCTTGCGGATGGTCAGGTGGGTCTTGCGCCGGAGCGCCGCGGCGTCACCCGCGGCGGCGTCCGGCGTCGCGACGTCGCCCTCGTCCGGCAGGCGGTCCCGGACCTTCTCGAAGGTTCTCCACACCCGTGAGAGGAAGCGCCAGCACCCCTCGACCCCTGCCTCACTCCACTCCAGATCCCGCTCGGGCGGTGCCGCGAACAGCGCGAACAGACGGGTGGTATCCGCGCCGAAGCGCTCCACGATGCGATCCGGATCGACCACGTTGCCCTTGGACTTGGCCATCTTGGCCCCGTCCTTGATGACCATCCCCTGGGTGAAGAGCTCATCGACCGGTTCGTCCACGCTCACCAGCCCCAGGTCGCGCATCATCTTGTGCCAGAAGCGTGTGTAGATCAGGTGCAGGATGGCGTGTTCGACGCCCCCGATGTAGAGGTTCACCGGTAGCCAGGCCTCGGCCTGTTCGGAGTCGAACGGTCGGGACTCGTTCGCCGGATCGAGGTAGCGGTGGTAGTACCACGACGAGTCGACGAAGGTGTCCATGGTGTCGGTCTCGCGTCGGGCGGGCTCGTCGCATCGTGGGCAGGTCGTTTCCACGAACGCCGGGACGCGCGCCAGGGGTGACTCGCCCTCCCCCGTCAGCGGAGCGTTTTCCGGAAGCAGGATCGGAAGATCCTCTTCCGGAACGCCCACCGGTCCGCAGGACGAGCAGTGCACCACCGGGATGGGCGTGCCCCAGTAGCGCTGTCGCGAGATCCCCCAGTCCTTGATGCGAAAACTGACCGTCCCCGAGCCGAAACCGCGCGCCTCGGCGTCGCCGGCCATCCGCCGCCGCGCCTCGGCGCTGGTCAGGCCGTCGTAGGGACCGCAGTCGTGAAGCACGCCGTCCCCGGTCCACGCGGACTCCATGGCGTCCGGGTCCAGGGGCGCGTCAGCGTCGGCCGGCCGGATGACCGGGCGGATTCTCAGGCCGTACTTCCTCGCGAACGCCAGGTCGCGATCGTCGTGCGCGGGGACGCTCATGATCCCACCGGTGCCCACGGCCATGAGCACGAAGTTCGCAACCCAGATCGGTAGGCGCTCTCCGGAGAACGGATTCACGGCATAGGCTCCCGTGAATACACCGCTCTTGTCTGCGCCTTCGGCGAAGCGGTCCTCGAGACTGCGGCCGAGCTGCTCGGAGACGAAGGCCTCCACGCTCGCTTCCTGAGGCGTGCCTGCCGCCAGCTTCATCGTCAGGGGGTGCTCCGCAGCCAAGGCGACATAGGTTGCGCCGAAGATGGTGTCGAGCCGCGTGGTGAAGACCTCGATGCTCTCGTCGGAGCCATCGACAGGAAACGCGCATTGCGCTCCCTCGCTCCGCCCGATCCAGTTGCGCTGCATGGCGCGGACCTTTTCCGGCCAGTGCGGCAATCGATCGAGATCGTCCAGGAGCTCCTGAGCGTAGTCGGTGATCCGCAGGAACCACTGCTGGAACTCGCGCAACCTCACGGGCTGGTCACATCGCCAGCAACGACCGGACTCGACCTGCTCGTTGGCCAGCACCGTGCCGCACGAGTCGCACCAGTTGAGAGGACGTTTGGCGCGATACGCCATACCGCGCTCGAACATCCGCAGGAAGAACCACTGGTTCCACCGGTAATAGGCCGGCTCAGCGGTGCTGATCTCGCGGTCCCAGTCGTAGCCGAGTCCCAGACTCCGGAGCTGCTGCCTCATGCTCTCGATGTTCCGGCGGGTCCAGGCGCGCGGCTCCTCGCCTCGCTGGATCGCAGCGTTTTCCGCGGGAAGACCGAAAGCGTCCCAGCCGATGACGTGCATCACCTGGCGTCCGCACATCCGCTGGAAGCGGGCGACGGCGTCCCCGATCGAGTAGTTGCGGACGTGGCCCATGTGCAGGCGGCCGCTGGGGTAGGGAAGCATCTCCAGACAGTAGAATCGCTCGGAGTCGGGTCCGGGGGCGCCCTGCCGGAAAACCCCTTCGCTCTCCCACTTGCTCTGCCACGTCGCCTCGATGGCGCTCGGATCGTACTCGCTCATCGCCTCACCTTCGGATGAGTCCGGTCCCTCTCAGGCGGCCCTGCCGGCCGGAAGCATCTCGAACCTGATTGTGGAGTTGCTGAGTGCGGATGATCGGGGCCCGGCCGCCCCCGCCGCGGTTAGGGATGCAACGCCGTGGCCTCGAGCGCTTCGCCCCGGCTCCTACCGGCCTCAGGCCCCGCGGAAACGGCATCCTAACACAAGCGCCGCCCGACGCCGACTCAGACGCTTGCCGGGCCGCCCCCCGGGTCTTGAAGCTCCCCGCCATCTCGCCGTCGCCGGACGTCGTCGAGGACACCGTTGATGAACGAGCCCGACTCCACGCTACCGAATTTCTTCGCCACCTCGATGGCTTCGTCGATCACCACCACCGCCGGAGTATCGACTTCGAAGACCAGTTCGTAGACCCCCATCCGAAGGACGTTGCGATCGACCACCGCCATCCGGTCGATTCGCCAATGCTCCGCCGAGGCCGTCACCACCCCGTCGAGGAGCGTACGGTGGTCGAGAACGCCGTGAACCAGTTGCTCGGCGAAGCCACGGACGTCTTCCTCGACGCTTTGGTCTTTCCAGAACTCTTCGAAGACGTCCGCCACCGGGGAGCCGGTCAAGTCCAGCTGAAAGAGCATCTGGAGCGCGCACTCGCGGGCGCGGCGGCGATGACCCAATGTCTTGCCCCCGACCTAGCCGAGTCGTCGGAAGAGATCGACCATTTCGATGGCCGACTGCGCCGCGTCCCAACCCTTGTTTCCGGACTTCGCGCCGGCACGGTCGATGGCCTGCTCGACGGTCTCGGTGGTGAGCACGCCGAAGATCACCGGCAGACCGGATTCGTGAGAGACTGCCGCCAACCCCTTGGCGACCTCGGCGGCGAGAATATCGAAGTGGGGTGTCTCTCCGCGCACCAGCGCGCTCAGAGCCACGATCGCGTCCACCTGCCCCAGAGCCGCCACCTTCTGGGCTGCCTGGGGGATCTCCCACGACCCCGGCACCCACACCACGGTGACGGAGTCGTCATCGGCGCCGTGTCGACGCAGGCAATCCTGGGCTCCTGCGAGCAGACGACCGGTGATGATCTCGTTGAAGCGCGACACGACCAGTGTGACGCGGATACCCTTCGCGTCGAGTCTACCTTCGAAGTGTGCCATGGGGCCTCCGGCGTGGATGAAGCTGCGGGGGAATCAATGGAGTATAGGAATCGCCTTCGTGGGGTGTCAAGACGAAGAGATCCTCGGTGCCTCGTCGAGACCGTCGAACTCGGTCAGGCGCTGGAACGCGCGATAGCGCTCGCGGATCTCGGGCTGTTCGAGGGCGCGGACCCGGTCGAGGGAGAAGGCCTCGACCTGAAACGACGCCATGACCGATCCGACGACCGCCGCGCGGCGGTAGGCCCGTTCCCCCGACTCGAGCGTCGAGGCCAGGTAGCCGAGGAACCCTCCGGCGAAGGAGTCCCCGGCGCCGGTAGGGTCGACCACATCGCGGAGGGGGTAGGCGGGAACCGCGAACAGATCGTCGGGGGCGAACACCAGGGCGCCGTGCTCTCCTCGCTTGACCACCACGACCTCGGGCCCCATCTTCCGGACCCCTTCCACGGCCTTAACGATATTGGTCTCGTCGGTGAGCTGGCGGATCTCGCTGTCGTTGATGAAGAGCACCTGCACCCGCCCCAGGGTCTTCTCGAGCTCGGCCGGCTTTGACGAGATCCAGAAATTCATCGTGTCGGCGGCGACGATCGCAGGGGAATCGGTCTGCTCGATCACGTGCGATTGAAGCTCGGGATCGATGTTGGCGAGGAAGACCACCGGGGTTGCGCTCCAGCCCGCCGGCAGCCGCGGCTCGAAATCCGCGAATACGTTGAGTTGCGTGTCGAGGGTGCGCCGGTCGTTGGGATCGTCGCCGTACTCCCCTGCCCACCGGAAGGTTTTCCCGGCGACGCGCTGGAGCCCCTCGAGGTCGATCTGCCGCTCTTGCAAGGGCAACAGGTGGTCGTCCGTGAAGTCCTCCCCCACCACCGCCACCAGCCGGACCGGAGAGAAGAAAGAGGCCGCGACGGCAAAGTGCGTTGCCGAGCCGCCCAGCAGATCGGTGCCCTCCGCTGCCGGGGTGCGCACCGTATCGAACGCCACGGAACCCACAACGAGAATCGACACGGAATCCTCCTGTTCTCTAATCGAGATAACGACCGACGATGGGGCGAAGCCGCTCGCGGGCCTCGGCAGAAACCGCGCCGGGTGGGGTGATGATGGCGTGTTGTAGCGCGCTGGCGCACGCGCACGAGCGCGCTCCCCGCGGAAGCTCTCGAATGGCGGCCTTCAGCACGCCCGCCGCGAGGGCGCTGTTCGCCCGGAGATTGCCGATCAGGGCCTCGACCGTGACGTCCGCCTCGGCCTCGTGCCAGCAGTCGTAGTCGGTCGCCAGCGCGAGGGTCGCGTAGCAGATCTCCGCCTCGCGCGAGAGCTTGGCTTCCTGAAGGTTGGTCATCCCGATTACGTCCACCCCCCAGGCACGGTACAGGTTGGATTCCGCGCGCGTCGAGAACGCGGGCCCCTCCATGCACAGGTAGATCCCACCGTCGTGAGCCCGGGCTCCCACGGCTCGGGCACAGCTCAGCAGGGTTCGCCTGACCTCGGAGCAGATCGGATCCGCGAACGATACGTGCACCGCGATGCCGTCGCCGAAGAACGACGACGGCCGGTGCCTCGTACGGTCGATGAACTGTTCGGGAAGAACGACGTCCCTCGGATGAATGTCCTCTCGCATCGAGCCCACGGCCGACGCCGACAGGATCCGCTCGACCCCGATCGTCTTGAGGGCGAAGATGTTCGCCCGGTAGTTGATCTCGCTGGGGATGAGTTGATGGTTTCGGCCGTGGCGGGCCAGGAAGGCCACGCGTCTATCCTCGAGCGTTCCCACCATCACCACGTCCGAGGGGGGACCGAACGGTGTCTCGAGCTCCAGCGTCTCGACCTTTTCCAGCCCCGCCAGATCGTACAGGCCGCTTCCGCCGAGAACTCCGATTTCCGCGATCTTCTCGCCGCTCATGCGTGCTCCTGGAACTCGCTAGCCCGGACCGAGCCCTGTCAATTGCCGGACTTCGGCATCCAGTTCCGCGGGCGTCCCGACTCGAACCGACGAGCCTCGCCAGACGATCTCGGCGGCGGCGGCCGTTTCTCCCGCCTCCGTGGGAGCCGTGGCCACGACGGTCCAGCCCCAGGGGAGGTTGATCGCCGCTCGTCGAAGGGCCGCCGCCCCCTCTCCGCCTCCCGAGATCGTGACGATCAAGGGCTCGCGGATCATCTCTTCCACCGCCAGAGCGCTCTCGACGGAGTGAACCCCGTATTCGACGAGACTCCCGCTGAAGCTCTCGAGGATGCGCCGCGCCTCGTCACCGTAGGCAACGCCCTGCCCGTGAATCGACAACCGCAGCATGGCGCGCGCGAGGCGCGTATTCGGTCGCAGGGGGCGCCGCGGGTTGGCGAGAATCCCGATCGGCGCCGCATCGGGCAGGTAATCGATCAGCGCCGCCTCTCCGGGCGGGCGGAGATTGGCCAGGGAGAAATCCACGATGTCGCGGGACGCGCGGAGCCATCGATCCTCTCCCGTCGTCTCGAAGGCATCGATGAAGGCCAGTGCGACGTCGGCCTGGGTCTCCAGGTACCGGCGTGCACCTCCACGCGCCTCGATCACGTGATCCACGCCTCGGCCGCGATGGTAGGCGCCGTTCAAGGTCAGCTCGAGGGCCTCGATGCCGGCGTCCGCGAGGCTTCGGTCGTCGAGCCACGCCCCCACCCGGAGCAAGGCCGCCCCCGCCAGACTGCTGGGCCCGGCCAGGATCAGCGGCTCGACCTCCGCGGCCTCACCGGAACCCTCGACGGGGGCCTTGATGCCAAGATAAAACCCGCCGCCGGGACCCCTGAGGGCCTCGATCATGAATCTCGCGGTTTCCGCGAGCGCTTCCTCGAGCTCCGCCGTCTGCCGGGTGCGCAGGACGAAGAGGGCATCGCGCAGGAAGTGAGCGTTCTTGTCGAGCATCTTCTCTGGCTGAACAGCCTTCCAGTCCGGTTCGGCGGCCATGCGACGGACGCCCCCGTCGGAGACGTCGTAGAGAGGGCTCTCGGTAATCCTGAGCAGGGTCAGGCGTGCGTGCTCCATGAGCGCGGGAAGCAATCTCGCGTCCCTCAGCGCTGCATACTCCGCGAAAGCCGAGATCACGAACTTCGGGGCCAGACCGATCCCGCCGCCCTGGCGGTCGGCATGGGCGAGCAACCATCGCGCGACCTCGTCGGAGGTCCCGGCATCGACGACACCGGGCTCGGGCTCGTATCCCCCTTCCCGCTCGGCCCAGACACCGCCCACCTCCTCGAGGACCTCCCGCCACTTGTCGAAATACAGGCGCCCCTCTCCCAGGAGGAACAGCAGGGTCTCGGAGTCGATCGCGCTGGTCGTGATCGGCATCGCGGTCCCGCTCTCATTCGCCTGGCTGAGCATCGGCCGCCCGTTCGGGAGCAGGAAGGCGATCACCGGCCAGCTCCCGGTCTGGTAGCGCTCCCTCACGTCCGGCCTGCGATCCGCGTCGACCAGGACGCCCGTCCACCCGCTGTTCAGCGCCGCGAGAACCCTGGGATCGGCCAGCGTCCGCGCCGACATGGCCTGGGCGCTGGCGCTCCATCCCACCGTGAGCACGAGGAAGACCGGTCGGTCGAACAACGAGGCTCGCTGGAACGAGAGCCACGACCACGGCAGCCAGTAGGGCCGGGTCAGGAGCTCGGTCGCGGGCCAGTCGCGGAAAGCCTCCTGGGAAGGGAGTGCGAGGTCCACCCCCTGCAGGAAGAACGGGAGCTCGGTCGCGGCACCCCCCGGGACCTCCACTGCCTCGTCCGCCGCCGCCGGGAGGGGGCCGAGCAGAGCCAGGGATGCCGTCAGGATCACCGTCAGGGCCGCACTCAACCGCCTGAGCGGGCCGTGCGCGGGCCTGCCGCCGTCTAGGATGCTCATGGTCCAGTCGGCCTCGTCTGCCCTCAGGATCGCTGTGAGCGGGGCATTATCCGAGCCGGAGCGTTGGGTGTCAAGTCGGAGGGCGGCCACCCAGGGGGTGCAACATTGACGTTTCTTTTTGCTTGATTCGCCTTTGAAACTCGGTACCTTTAGGGTGGCATTCCAGCGGATTCACGGAATGTCAAGTCGGCGACACACATATGCGTATAGGCCCTGACAACATATACGAGAAGACGGTGGACTGGATCCTCGTCGCCGGAGTCGTCGGCTTCATCGCCTTCGACACCTGGATCCATCGCGCTGCCCTCCTGCCGGTCCTTTCCGATACCCTGGCGTTCGGGGTCGGCGCGGCGATCGCCGCGTGGTGTGCGTCGGGTAGCGGCGCCGTGCGACTGTCTTTGACCTTCGCATTGGCGTCGCTCGTTCTGCTTCCCCCTCCGGCGCCTCTGCTGGTCGCACTGGCAGCCTGTGCCGGGGGGCGGGGAGCCGGCGTGGCCGGGCTCGACCGCCGCGGGGGGACGTTCGCCTTCGCGGTGCTCGTGCCCATCGCCGCGGCGCAGTTTCTCTACCGCTCGGCGGTTCCCCTGCCTGCTCCTCTCGACGCGACCGCCTTGCTCCACCTCGCCCTTCTGTTCGTCGTGATCCAGGCGTTCTCGACCGGTCTCGGGGTCGTGCTTTCGGCGATGCGGGACCCGCGATCTTCCGCGGTCCTTCCCGACCCCTCGCGCATCGCCGGCGAGATGGTCAATGCACCCCTGGCATGGCTGCTGGCCTCGATGACCATCGCGGCGAGCCCCCTGACAGCGTTCCTCTTCGGTGGATTGGTGCTCGGGTTTCAAGTGGGCTTCCGGGAGCTGCACCGGGCTCGCACCCACCTCGCGGAGACCCATGACTCCCTCAGCGCCCGGGTGACGGAGCTCGCGACCCTTCATGCCATCGGGCGGGAGATCCTCTCCTCGCTCGATCCGGAACGCGTCTTCGTCATCGTTGACCGCGAGTGCCGGAAGATCCTGGAGCTCGACTCGCTGATCATCGCCATCGCCGACCGCGAGACGCGCCAGATCCAGGTGGCCTACTCACGCCGCAGGGGCGTGGAGCCGGACAGCCCGCCGCCGGCACTCGGGAATGGACTCGCGGCTTGGGTGGTGCGAGAAAAGCGGGCGTTGCGGATCGACGATCTACAGGAAGACGGCGTCGCCGTTCCCCGTGCGGCGGATCAGCTCGATTCCGAGACCCGCTCCGTCCTGGCGGTGCCGCTCATCGTCGAGGACGAAGCGATCGGCGTCATTCTGGTCCAGAGCCGCATTCCCGGCGTCTACGACGATCACCTCCTGTCGGTGCTGACCACGATCGCGCAGCAGGCGGCGGTCGCCATCGAGAACGCGCGACATTACGAGATGGCGACGGTGGACTCGCTTACCGGACTCTTCCTCCGGCCGTATTTCTTCCGTCGGCTCGAGGAGGAGTACAAACGCGCGAAGAGGTACAAGGGTAGCTTCGGGCTTCTGATGATGGATCTCGACGGATTCAAGGCGATCAACGATCGCTATGGCCACCTGGTGGGAGATCGCTACCTCCGGGCAGTCGGCGCCATCGTTCAGAGCCGACTGCGGGGACCGGACCTCGCGTGCCGCTACGGAGGAGACGAGATCTGCCTCCTGCTTCCGGAGACCGACCTCGATGGCGCCCAGGCGATCGCCGAGCGCATCCGCTCGGCGGTGGGTGGCCTGGTGGTCCACGTCGATGCCCTGGCGATCCGCACCACCACCAGCATCGGTGTCGCAGCCTTCCCTGATCATGCCGGTGAGGATCTGAAGCTCTTGCTCCGTAAGGCCGACGAGGCGCTCTACATGGCGAAGAAAACCGGCCGCGACCGCGTTGTCCCTTCCGCCGCCTGACGCCAGCGCCGTGGCCCTCCGGACAACCTAGGCCTGGCCATCTTCCAGGATGTCGTGAACCGCTCGGCCGGTCCGTTCGCGGAACCGCTCCTCCAGCGAAGGGAGCTTGCCGCTGGCGCGATCCAGCAGAACCCGCTCGAGACGCGGGGTGGGCACGAACAGCACCGAGGGTCCGACCACGTTTTCCTCGCCGCGCTCGATCTGCGCGACCCAGTCGTCGAACGAGGTCAAATCGATGCCTTCGAGGACCAGGCCCGAGACATCCATCCTCCTCAAGACCCCCCACAGCTTCTCCTGCGGATCCCGGAGGTAGACGAGCACCGGTTGCCCGGGGACGATGTCCGCAACCGCTCGACGCCGGCCGGCCGGCTCGACGAGCTCGAGCAGCACCCCACCGGTGGAGGCCGGGTGAAGGAATGCGACCCGCTGCCCGCCGGCGCCGGTGCGCGGAGCGGAGCCGACGACCTTGGCGCCATGATCTCGCAGTCGGTCCAGCGCGGCCTCGATGTCGTCCACCCGTAGGGCGAGGTGATGAACCCCCTCGCCTCGCTTGTCGAGGAAACGGCCCACCGGGGATTCCGCGGACAGCGGCTCGAGCAGCTCGATCCGGATCTTCCCGGCCTGCAGGAAGGCGACCTTGACGCCCTCCGACTCGACGGTTTCGATCCCTCCCACCTCCAGCGCGAGCGTGTCGGCCCAGAAGCGCAAGCGTTCCTCGAGACTCCGGACCGCGATTCCGAAATGGTCCACGCCGTGAATCATCGCACCTCCACCCGCGCCAGGATCTCTTCCACCGCGGTGTACGGATCGGTTTGTCGGTCGGCAATGGCGCGAACCGTCCGCTCCAGGTCACCCGCTGCCAGGCCGTCTTCCAGCACCCGTCCCAGCAGACGCTCACGCAGCAGACCCAGGAAGCGGCTCTCCGCTCGCTCCCGCCGCCGCCGTGCCCGTCGGTCGGGGCCGGCGCGCTCGAGGTATCGCGCGATCCCCTCGATCAATTCGGTCACACCCTCGTCGCGGACCGCGACCGTTCGAAGGATTTCGGGCGCCCCTCTTTCCTCATCCGCGACCAGGGACAGCATGTACGCCAGATCCGCCTCGACCCGGTCCGCACCGGGACGATCCGCCTTGTTGATGACGAACAGGTCCGCGATCTCCAGGATCCCGGCCTTGATCGCCTGAATGTCATCTCCCATCCCGGGAACCAGGACCACCGCAACGACGTCGGCCGAGCGCGCGACCTCGATCTCGTCCTGGCCCACGCCCACGGTCTCCAGGATGATCGGGTCGTATCCCGCGGCGTCGAGGAGGTCGATGGCGTCGTTGGCGGCCTTCGAAAGGCCGCCGAGGTTCCCGCGGGTGGCCATCGATCGAATGAAGACGCCTGGGTCGGTGGCGTGCTGCTGCATTCTCACGCGATCACCCAGAATCGCTCCCCCCGAGTAGGCGCTCGAGGGGTCCACCGCCACCACGCCGACCTTCTTCGAGGCGCGCCGGTAGTGGGTGATGAGACGATCCACCAGGCTGGACTTGCCCGCGCCGGGCGGACCGGTCACACCGACGACGACGGAACGGCCCGTGAGATGGAATACCTCTCGCAGCAAGGCCGCCGCTCCCGCAGCGTCCTCTTCGGCGGTACTGATGGCCCGAGCCAGGGCTCGTACGTCACCGTTGATGAGCCGCTCGACCCGTCCCATCTCGTCCGTTCAAACCTGGCTGAGGAGGTCGCGGGCAATGACGAGACGCTGGATCTCGCTGGTTCCCTCTCCGATGGTGCACAGCTTGACGTCGCGGTAGAACTTCTCGACGGGGAAGTCCTTGACGTAGCCATAGCCGCCGTAGATCTGGAGCGCTCGATCGCAGACCCGAACCCCGACTTCCGACGCGTACAGCTTGGCCATGGCCGACTCGCGGTTGACCTTCATCCCGCGGTCCTTCAGCCACGCCGCCCGGTTGATGAGAAGCGAGGCGGCATCGATCTCGGTCGCCATGTCCGCGAGCATGAATTGAATCGCCTGAAAGGCAGCGATCGGCTTGTTGAACTGCTCACGCTCGGTGGAATACTTCAGCGCGGCGTCGTAGGCGCCCCGGGCCATGCCCAGTGCAAGGGCGGCGATCGAGATCCGGCCGCCGTCCAGGACCTTCATGGCGTCCACGAACCCTTCCCCGGGTTTCCCGAGAAGCTGGTCGTCGCCGACGCGGCAGTCCTCCATGATCACTTCGGAGGTGTCGGAGGCTCTGAGCCCCATTTTGTTTTCCTTCTTCCCGGCGCGGTACCCGGGCGTCCCCTTCTCGACGGCAAAGGCCGAGATACCGTGCTTGCCCTTCGACGGATCGGTCACCGCGAAAACCACGCACAGGTCCCCGACGGCACCGTGGGTCGTGAAGGTCTTCGAGCCGTTCAGCACCCAGCCATCGCCGTCGCGGCGGGCCTGGGTCCGTGTGCCGCTCGCGTCCGAGCCGGCCGTCGGCTCGGTGAGGCTCCAGGCGCCGATCCACTCTCCGGTGGTCAGCTTCGGTAAGTACCGGCGCTTTTGCTCTTCGTTGGCGCACTCGTAGATGTGATTCGAGCACAGGGAGTTGTGCGCCGCGACCGCGATCCCGATCGAACCGTCGACCCGGGAGATCTCCTCGACCGCGATCACGTAGTCGATGTAGGTCAGACCGGCGCCGCCGTACTCCTCGGGGAAGATGATGCCCAGAAGGCCGAGCTCTCCGACCTTCGCCATGATCTCCCGGGGAAACTCCTGCTTTTCGTCGAACTCCATCATCGTGGGGGCGATCTCGTGCTCGGCGAACTCCCGCACGGTGCGTCGAAGCATCTCCTGGTCTTCGGTGAAGGTGAAATCCACGTGTGTCCTCCCTGATGCTGCCCGCGAACCTGATGGACTGAAACACTCAAATTGTTAGCGCCTGCACGACCCTTCGAACTCGATCTCTGCGTTCCGCTTCCTCCGCATATTCCCGATATGCCATCGTCAGCGCGCCTTGATCTCGAGTCCGAATGGCGCGCGCATTCACTAACGATTTGAGTATTACAGTCCACTGGCATTATATACGTCGAGCGGGATCCTCGACCCGGGGTTCGCCGACCTCCGTCGCGCTCAGGCGAGGTCGCGGAGCGTCTCCACGGCCCGGTCGATCCCGGCGTCGTCGACGTCGAGGTGGGTGACGAACCGGATCCGACCCGGTCCCATGGTCCCGGCAAGGACTCCCCGTGCCTTGAGGCCCTCGAGGACCCCCTCCGCGGTCGTCGGCGGAACGACCTCGCACATCACCATATTGGTCTCGACGGAGTCGAGGTCGACTCGGAGGATCGACAGGTCCGCGATGGCCTCCGCCAGCCGCCGCGCCCGCTCGTGATCGTCCCGGAGCCGATCGACATTCCCTTCGAGGGCGACGAGACCCGCGGCGGCCAGCACACCGACCTGGCGCATGCCGCCCCCCATTCGCTTTCGCACCACGCGCGCCTCGCGGATCAGGTCCTCGCCGCCGCACAGGAGGGAACCCACAGGCGCCCCCAGACCCTTCGACAGGCAGAACATCACCGTATCGAATCCGTCGGCGAGCTCGCGGGCGGGCCGGCCCAGGGCGGTCGCCGCATTGAAGATCCGCGCGCCGTCGAGGTGCACCCGCAGATCGTGGCGTCTCGCGATCTCCAGGAGGCGCCCCTGCCGCTCGGGAGGAAGAACCGTTCCCCCGGCATGGTTGTGGCTGTTCTCGAGCACCACGAGCGAGGCCCGGGTGAAGTAGTAGTTCCGGGGCCAGAGCGCGCGAACGATGGCATCCGGCTCCAGCACACCGCGCTCGCCGCGCAGCACCCGGGGCAACGCGCCGGTCCAGGCCGCCATGGCTCCGAGCTCGTAGTTATAGACGTGGGACCCTTCTTCGAGGATGACCTCCGTCCCTCGACCCGCCAGGAGATGGACGGCGATCTGGTTGCCCATGGTTCCGGTGGGCACGAAGATGGCCCCGTCGTGCCCGAGGGTTGCGGCGGCGAGCTCCTCGAGACGGCGCGCGCTGGGATCTTCACCGTAAACGTCGTCCCCGACCTCCGCCTTCGACATCGCCCGGCGCATCGCGTCGGTAGGGAGGGTGACCGTATCGCTCCTGAGATCGACGATCCTGGTAGCGGCCATCAGATCAGCTCCGCAAAAAGCTCGTTGCTGCAGAGTCTACCCGAAGGGGTGAGCGCGACGCGACTGCCGTGCCACTCGATCGCCCAGGTAAACCGTATCGACCGCGGTCGGCAGGTCCGGCGTACGCCGGAGGATCGACTCGCGTTTCAGACAAACCCGAGGGCCGCTCGCGGAATCCAGCCGTTGAGCCCGTTGGGAAGGCTGACCTGCACCCAGTCCGGGCGCTCGGAGCGAACCGTCAGGGTCAGTCCCTCGTGGACGGTGAACAGCGAGGCGTTGTTCTCACCCGGCCCGGCCAGGACCTCGACGGAAGCGGCAAGGACGACCGCGACGCGCTTGCCCTCGAGACGCTGCCAGGTGACCCCCCACGACAACGCGGTCAGGGATGCGGCCAGCACCAGCGCCGCCAGAGTCCACCCCACCCACGCCGACCACCCCGAAACCCTGATCGACGCCCAGGTCACCAGGCCCGCGATCACCCACAGCAGCACCAGAAAGACCAGCGCCTGTCGGTCGGGGCCCAGCCGGTCCTGAAGCGCTCGTGTCCAACCCACCACCGCGGCCACCTCTTCCGGCTCCACCCGGTCGATCCGCCTCGAGCGTGCCAGCTCGAGGTTGGCGCGGATATCGGGATCGACGGGTCTCAAACGGTGAGCGCGCTCATAGTGCAGGATCGCACGGCCGAGCTCGCCGAGCCTGAAGTAGGCGTTTCCGAGGTTGTACTCCACTCTCGGATCGTGGATGTCGTACTTGAGGATCGTCTCGTAGGCATTCACCGCGTCGCCGTACCGCGAGCTCTCGTAGGCGGCGTTGCCCCGCTCGAAGAGTTCCTCGGGCGTCTCGCCGACTGCGGGCGACACGGCCGCAAGCAGGACGACGATCAGGCCGAACCCACAAAGCGCGGTGCTTCTCATGACAGCACCTTCTCGAGCCGGTCGATCAGCTCCGCGGCCTGACTGTGAATCTCCTCGCGGCGCGCGGTCTCGCCCGACGACTCGACGTAGCGTGCGAAATCGCAGGTTTCCAGGCACGTGCGGACGTCGCGACGCAGGTCGGCTTCGACGCCCCGTCCGGCGAGAAGCTCCTCGGCCAGATCGTAGGTCAGCCCCGATGCGGAACGGCCGAATCGGTCGGCGAGGTATTCGACCACCGCCCGGGCGACCGATTCGTGGAACTCTCCGGAATCTTGCTGATCGATTCGCTTCCGCGCCACCCTCAACTGCTTTCGCGCTCGCGCGTGCGCCCGCCGCGCCCGGGCCAGTCCGTGGTCGCGGCGGTAGCGCGCACGCCGGCGCCCGACGAGAATCACGAGAGGTGCGAGAATCCACGGTAGGACCACAAGGCTCACGAACCACCCGCGCTGGTGCATTCGAGCCTCGCGGTCGCGCAACTTTGTCCGCAGGCTCTTGATGAAGCTGATGTCGCGCCGCTCGAGACGCACCTCGCCGTGCGCGGTCGTCTCGCCCGGAAGGGCGTCGCCCCGCTCGACCCGGAGAACCCGCTCGCCGTCGCTGAGCTCCGCGTAGCTCCCCTCGATCGGATCGAAGTACGGGAATCGCAGGTCCGGGAGACGAACCTCACCCGGAGTCAGCGGAACCAGGATCCACTCCCAGGTCTTTCGAGACCGGAGCTTCCCACCCCGGATCTCCGACCACTCGGTGGTCTTCGGCTCGAAGACCTTGAGATCGGCCGTCGCCTCCACCACCGGCGCCGGCGCCGCGCGCAGGAAACCCTCGCCCTCGATCGTCACCTTCAGGGCGACGGCGTCGTTGACCCTCGCCACTTCCCGGTCCAGCTCGGCGGTCATGCGGAACGAGCCGACCACGCCGTTGAACCCGGCGGGACGTCCTCGCTCCGGCAGCGCCTTGACCTCGAGCCGCAGGGGATCGCTCCTGCGCATCACCGTGCGCGAGCGAACGTTGGAGAAGAAGTCCCGAAGCAGATCTCCACTGGATCGGCTCACCTGCACCTGAGTCCCGTACGGGTCGATGGTGAACGAGCCCGGCGTGGTCGGAACGAGGACCTTGCGCACGATGGGATAGGCGTTGAAGGGGCGTCCGTCCACATCGGTTCGGTGGGCCTCCGCGGAAGGGTCAGGCGCGTCGTCCTCGACCCAGAAATTCGCGAAGCTCGGTTCCTCTACCATGTTCAGGCCGGTGACGCGAGTGGCGGCGAAGAGCGTGACGTCGATCCCCACCTGCTGCCCGACCCAGACCTCCTTCGCCCCGAGACCCGCCTCGATGAAGACCGGCACGTCGGCCTCCGGAGCAGCGCCGGGAGAGCTCGGACGGCCGCTCGCCCCTTGCTCGATCTCGAAGCGGATCGGATCGGTGCGTCGGGTGTCGGTCCCGATCTTCACCTCGATCGCCGGAATCTCGGCCGGCCCCGGCCCCTCCGCGATCAGTCCGTAGATCAGCTGCGAGGTCATGACCTGCCGGGACCGGGTGCCGTCGAACTGGAAAACGCTCGACTGAGAGGTATTCGGTCCACTCACGACCTTGAGATTCTGCATGGCCGGCAGGTGGGGCACCGAGATCTCGGAGAACTCCTCACCCTCGACCTCGACAACGAGCCGGATCGTCTGACTGTCCGTGATGCGCCCACCGGGCTCGATCCGCGCCCGGACAACCCGGTCCTCCGCGACCACCCCGGCGCCCGTCCCCACCAGGAGCGCGACGAGCCCCCAGCCGGCAAGGTCTCGCATGCGAATCCTCACCAGTCTTCCTCCAGCGAGGGGTCGTCGGCTGACGCGTTCTCTCGGGCTTGACGCCGGAGGTTCTCGGCCTCTTCCTCCGCGAGACTGTCGAGCAGCCGCTCTGCCTGCTCTGCCGTCATCTTGCCCGGCTGCTGCTCGGGTGGGCTCTCTTCGCCGGACGGCTCCTGGGGATCCGGTGAGGACTGCGATTCCTCGTCTTCCTGCGACGGATCCTGCGGCTCCTGCTGGGGCTGCTCTTCCTGCTGTTGCTGATCTTGCTCCTGATCTTGACCTTGCTGATCCTGCTCCTGTTGCTGCTGTTGCTGTTGCTGTTGCTCCAGCGCGCGACGCGCCAGCTCCAGATTGTGTTTGGCATCCGGATCCTCGGGCCGCGCTTCGAGGCTCCGGCGGTAGGCATCGACCGATTCCTGGAAGCGTCCTTCCCGGTAGAGCGCGTTGCCGAGGTTGTAGGCCACCTGCGGCACCAGAGAATCGGATGCCGACAAGAGCGCGCGCGTGTAGGCTTCCGTGGCGCGCTCGAAATCCTCCTGTCGGTAGAACACGTTGCCGATGTCGTAGTGCAGCTCGGCGGCTTCGGGCATCTCGACCTGCGCCTCGGTGTAGGCGCGAAGCGCCTCTTCGTACTCCTCACCTTCATACGCGCGGTTGCCCTTCTCGGTTTGATGGTGCGCCTTCCCGCCGAAAGGGACCAACGCCGCGCCGAGAAGCGCCCAGGCCAGCACCGCCCGGATCATGCTCGGACTCCTGCACTCGGGGCTTCGGAGGGCTTCCGCTTGCGGTCGGTCAGACACGCCTCGGCCAGGAGCGCGGCCAGGGCGAGCCCCAGCGGGATCTGAAACCTCTCCTCGTAGCGCACGCGGAGGACGGTCCCGAACTCGCGGGCGTCCATGCCCGCCAGCGCGCCGGCAATCTCTTCGATCTCGATCTCCGAAGGCGTCGCGCGGTAATAGCGCCCGTCCGTCTTGAGAGCGACCATGCCGAGCGCCTCCTCGTCGAGCCGGGTCGTCACGACCCTACCCTCGCGGTCCTTCTTGTAGCCCCCGACACCTCCTCGAGAGTCCCTGACGGGGATCGGACCGCCGCGCCCGGTGCCGGTTCCTACGGCGTAGACCTCGACCCCCGCGCGCTTCAGGTCCGACAGTGCTTCCTCGAGACTCCCTTCATGATCCTCACCGTCCGAGAACAACACGACCGCGCGCGTTCGGGACGCGTCGGCTTCGTGCTGCCCGAAGGCCCGAAGCGCCACCCGGAGCGCCTCGGCAAGCGCGGTACCCGGAACGGGCGCCGAGTCGATCTCGATCGTGTCGAGAAAGAGCCTGGCCGCGCCATGATCGACCGTCAGAGGGCAGATCAACGACGCGCGTCCCGCGAAGGTCACCAGCGCGACGCGATTCCCGGCCAGGCTGGAGATCAGCGACGCTGCCGCGTGCGTTGCCTGCCCGAGCCGGTTTGGAGGAACGTCCTCGGCGGCCATGCTTCGTGAGGTATCGATCGCGATCACGACGTCGATCCCGGTGCGGGTGATCGGCTCCAGTCGCGTCCCCCACTGCGGGCGCGCCACTGCCACGACGACGCAACCGGCAGCCAGCAACCACAGCAGCGCCCTCGCCGCCCGGCGGTGAGGGCTGACCTCGGCCACGAACCGCATGCGGTTGGCCGCACCGCCCGCGAAGCGATCGAGCGCCCGTCGGCGCCGCGCCGACACCGCCAGCATCCCGGCCGCGAGCACCGGCAGCAGCAACAACATCCACAGGAGATCGGGCCTTGCGAAGCGCATCAGGGAACCCTTCGCAGTCTCGTGGTCACCAGCAGGCTCTCCAGCAGGAGCATTCCGATCGCCGGAAGCAACGCATCCGAGAATCGCTCGTCGTACAGCACCCGGACGTGACTCTCGATCTCGGTCTTCTCGAGCTCGTCGATGGTCTCGAAGACGACCCGGAGTCCCTCGGGGTCGGTTGCGCGAAAGTACTGCCCGCCGGTCCGATCGGCGATCGCAACGAGCAGCTCCTCGTCGAGATCGAGCTCCTGCATCACGTATCGCGTCCCGAATCGACCGTCGTCGACCGGCACCGGTGCCATTCCCTCGCTCCCCACCCCGACCGTGTAGACGCGGACATCGAGTGCCCGTGCCGCCTCGGCAGCCGCCTCGGGACCGATCTGACCCCGGTTGTTCCGCCCATCGGTCACCAGGACGACCACCTTGCTCCGGGCCTGGGACTTTCTCAGGCGATTCGTCGCCGCGGCGAGGCCCATCCCCAGTGCCGTGCCGTCCTCGTCCGGCGGAGCGAAGGAGACCTGATCGAGAAGCTCCTGCAACATCTCGTGATCGAGGGTCAGCGGGCAGCGCGTTGTCGCGAGTGCCGCGAAGCTCACCAGGCCGATACGATCCGAGGATCGTCCCTCGACGAACGCGGAGACCGTCCTGCGCGCCACCGCCAGCCGGTCGGGCTCGAAGTCCATCGCCCTCATCGAGCCCGAGATGTCGAGTGCCACGACGATGTCGACGCCGTGCGTGGATCGGGTCTCTTCCCTGGCTCCGGCCTGGGGGCGCGCGATCGCCACCACCACCAGGACCATGGCGATACCTCTCAGCCATGGCAGCGCTCGTTCCAATCGAACCCACGCGCTCACGCCCAGGGCGATCCGGTGGGAGGCTCGCGGAAGGGGAAGATGGGCGTCGGAGCGCTTTCGTCGGCGTGACATCGCCCACGCGGCGAGGATCGCCACCGGAATCAAGGCAAAGGCCCACGGAAACGCGAAACGGAAGATCATGCCGCCGCACCTCGATCCGCGTCGCCGACCGCCTCGGCAGGTCGCGTGGCGTCCACGATCCGGTAGATCGCTTCCACGGCCTCTCGGCACTCCGCCGGCGTCGGGCGGTCCGCCGCGAACTTGACGCGATCGGCCCCCTCGAGGACCTCACGCGCCCCGAAGGCTGCCTCGCGCGGCGTTCCCACCCCGCGGAGCTCGTCGGGTACCTCCGCGGTGGTCTTTTCCATCAGATCGACTCGATAACGCCCCCCGAGGTACATCTTCAGGATGCGGGAGAGCTCGGAGTAGAACGAATCCACCTCTCCCTGCTCCGCGAGCCGACGTCCGAGAAGGTGCTGGAGCTCCTTGTAGATCCATTCGTGGGGCGGCATCCGATGGAAGGGATCCACGGGAGCCGCTACGGCCGACAGACGATGCGCCCACCTGCGATGGAGCCACCACGCCACACCCGAAACTGCCAGGAGAACCAGGAGGATCAGCGCCGCGCGCTTGAGGGCGCCGTAGTCCGGGGCCACCCCTGCCGGGCCCTTCAGATCGGCGAGGTTCTCCTCCGAATCTCCCTCCGAAATCAAGCTGCGGATCTCGATGCCGATGGGCTCGGTGCGGAGCGTCTGTTCTCCCTCCGGTCCGGAAACGCGAATCGAAACCGCCGGCAGCTCCAGCTCGCCGGTCTCGAACGCCGCGACCGTACCGCTCCAGCTCCATCGAAGCACGCCCTCCGACTCCAGCGGGCCTTCCCAGGACCGAGCCTTGAAGGTCAGCGCGCCCAGCGGGCCAAGCTCCGGACGCTCCACCTGGAATCCCGGTGGGGTTACGACCTCGATCTCGACCTCCAGCGCGTCCCCGACGTTGCCTTTCAGGGGTGTGACCTCCATGACGGCGCGGGGCAACGTCGATTCTCCCGGCTCGGCGGCCGACGTCACGACGATCCACGCCGTCAGCGCCCACAACACCGACCCGATGGCACGCCGCGTCATCTCAACCACCCGCCCGGGCAACTCGCCGGGCTCGCTCCCGGAAGAACCGGACCAGGGCGAGGTCGTACGGCTCTCCGGTCGTCAGCTCGAGAGCGTCCAGCCCGATCCGACGGATCGTCTCGCGAGTACGATCCCGATCGGCGGTGGCAGCGACGGCATAGCGTCGACGCACGGCCGCGCTTCCGGTATCCATGACGCTGCGCTCGCCCGTCTCGGGATCCTCGACGGCGACCAGTCCGACGTTCGGGAGCGTCTCTTCCCTGGGATCGGAGACCACGATGGCCACGACATCGTGCTTGCGGGAGACGACCCGGAGGATGCGCTCGTAGCCGTCGTCCTGGAAATCGGAGACCAGAAAGACGACCGATCGCTTGGTCACGACCCGCCGGAAGACCTCGAGCGCGCCGGAGATGTCCGTCCCGCGGCCGGCGGGCTCGTAAGCCAGCAGCTCTCGCAGGACGCGAAGTCCGTGCTCCCTCCCCTTTCGCGGTGACACGAAGGTCTCGACTCGATCGGTAAACAAGAGCAGTCCCACACGGTCGTTGTTCCGGATCGCGGAGAACGCCAGGAGAGCCGAGACCTCCGCTGCCAGCTCGAGCTTGCGCGCGGCGGCCGTCCCGAAGCGTTCGGAGGCGCTGGCGTCCACCGCGAGGAAGACGGTGAGCTCTCGTTCCTCGGTGAACTTCTTGACAAAAGGATGTCCCATTCGGGCCGAGACATTCCAGTCAATGGTGCGCACATCATCACCGGGCTCGTATTCACGGACCTCGGCGAATTCCATCCCCCTGCCCCGAAAGACCGAGTGGTACGACCCCGCCAGGCTCTCGTCGACGAGCTTGCGGGTATGGATCTCGAGGCGTTGGACGCGGCGAAGCACCTCGCGAGGCGTCACGGAACCTCCACGGCGTCGAAGATCCGCTGCACGATCTCATCGGGGGTCACGGACTCGGCTTCCGCTTCGAAGGAGAGGATGAGCCGGTGTCTGAGGACGTCGTGGCCGATCGCCTTGACGTCCTCCGGCGTCACGAAGCCTCTGCCCCTGAGAAAGGCGTGCGCGCGGGCGGCGATGAGCAGGTAGAGGGTGGCCCGGGGAGAAGCCCCGTACTGCACCAGACCCTCGAGATCCAGGTGATAGTCCCGGGGCTGTCGAGTCGCCTGGGTGATGTCGACGATGTAGCTCTTCACCCGATCGTCGACGTAGATGGCATGCATGGCATCCCGCGCCCGATCGATCCGCTCGAGATCGATCACCGGCGAGACCTCGGGTTGGCTCGCCCCGCTCATGCGGTCGAGAATCTCACGCTCTTCCTCTTTGGTGGGATAGTCGATCTTGAGCTTGAGCATGAAGCGGTCGACCTGCGCCTCGGGCAAGGGGTAGGTTCCCTCCTGTTCGATGGGATTCTGGGTCGCGAGCACGAGGAAGGGCTCGGGCAACGGGTAGGTCGTGTCCCCCAGCGTGACCTGCCGCTCCTGCATCGATTCGAGCAGCGCCGACTGGACCTTGGCGGGCGCGCGGTTGACCTCGTCGGCCAGGACGAAGTTGGCGAACAGCGGACCCTTTCGAGGGTGGAACCCGGACGTTCTCTGGTCGTAGATCAAGGTTCCCGTCAGGTCCGCCGGAAGCAGATCCGGCGTGAACTGGATCCTCTGAAAGGACCCGCGAACTGCACCCGCCATCGAGCGGACCGCGAGCGTCTTGGCGAGTCCGGGCACCCCCTCGAGGAGCAGGTGCCCCCGCGAGAGCAGCCCGATCAGCATGCGGTCTACGAGGTAGCGCTGTCCGACGATGACCTTTCGGATCTCCGCCACAAGCTGCTCGATAACCGCCGCTTCCTGCTGGACTCGTTCCTGAACTGCCTGAACATCCGGCTTCATTCCGCGCCGCCTCCTCGGTAATCGTTGCCTCGAAAAGAGTTAAATCAACCGCACATTCTAAGATCGCGTCCGGGGGCTGTCAATCGGCCCCTCTCGCTGGCCCCGCCGGGGGGCGGACCTATATTCGAATCGAGCGGGCTCCCAAGGGGCGGGGCGCCCCCGGCGGGTTGCGCAAAGTCATGAAAAAAAAGCTGGCTGCCTGGTTTCTGGTTCTCGCCTTCGTTCTTGCGCTGGTGGGGGTCCTCGTGCCCCGCTTTCAGCCCGACCCCTTCTGGAGCGTCGTCCTGATCGTTTCCTGCGACCTCGTGGTCGGACTCGGGGCTTCTTGGCTGCTGTCATCCTTGCTGACCCGACGCCTTCGGGAGCTTGCCGCCGCCACCTCCGTGATCAGCCGCGGCGACCTCACCCGTCCGGTGCAACTCGGAGGTGACGACGAGGCCGCGGAGCTCGCACGCTCGTTCAACGTCATGGTGGAGAGCCTCGTCACGGTAGTCCTCGAGGTTCGCGCCACCGCCGAGCGCATCCAGGGGTCCGCGACCTCCCTGTCGATCACGTGTGCGGAGATGAACTCCACCACCGGCGACATCGCGGCCACCGCTCACGACATCGCCCGTGGCGCCGAGCTCCAGGCTGCCCGTGTCTCACAGACCCGCGACACCACCCGCGATCTGACCGCCTCCGTAGAGCGGATCGCAGACCGTGCACGCTCGGTCCACGAGGTCGCTGCCGAGGCCGCCGAACGTGCGCAGAGCGCGGCCGGCGATGCCCGACGGGCCGCCGACGCCATCGCTCAGCTCGCCGATCGAATCACCTCGGCCACCACCGCCGTCGACGGCTTTCGTTCCAAGGCCGACGAGATCGGCAAGATCGTCGCCTTCATCGCCTCGATCTCACACCAGACCCACCTGCTGGCCATCAATGCCACCATCGAGGCCGCCCGCGCCGGCGAGCACGGCAGGGGCTTTGCGATCGTCGCCGAAGAGGTCAGTCGCCTGTCCGAGGATATCCGAGGCTTTGCCGAGCGCATCTCCTCGATCAGCGGAGAGATTCTCGAAGGTTCCCGCCAGGTGGGTGAGGGAATTCGCCTCAGCGTCTCCGCGGCGGATCGGGTGCGCGAGGTCGTACACCGCACCGCAACCAGCTTCGACGGGATTCTCGAAAGCAGCCAGACCACCCTCGAGCGCTCGGCTGAGATCTCTCGCCTCACGGAACATCAGCGTGAGGACGCGCGTTGCCTGGCGGCCTCCCTGGAGGAGATCTCGACGATCGCCCATAGAAACGTCGGCGGCACGGAAGAAGCTTCCGCGTCGACCGTCCAGCAGACCGCGGCGATGGAGGAGATGGCGCGCTCCGCCGAGACCCTCGCGCGAACCTCCGACAAGCTCGCCAGGCTGATCTCCATCTTTCGCGTGGGCTAGATCGTGTCCGGAGAGCGCAGGATCGTGTTCAAGCTCGACGGACGGTGGTGCGCCTTGAGTCTCGATCGGGTCGCCGGCGTGGACGATCCGGGAGAGATGAGAATCGTGCCGGGTGCACCGCGAGCCGTCGCGGGTTTGACCGAATGGCGCGGACGCGTGGTCACGGTTCTCGATCTCGCGATCCTGACCGGCGCGCCGCCCTTCAGCGGACTTCGATGCCTCGTCGCTCTCGCCCCACCTCTCGACGGCACCGCGTTCCTGGTCCCCGCCCCCGTTGCTCTTCGCTCGCACGACGCGCCGCATGCAGCCTCGCGGAACCTCTCGACGCCCAGCCTTCTCGACCCGATCGCTCTGGTTTCCGACGTCGCGGCCGAAGTATCGCGTCTGGCCCGTTCGGCACCCGGGGGACGGCTCCCGCGACGGAATATCTGAGGGAAGGGGGAGCCGGAACGTGGACATGTCGCGATACCTCGGGCTGTTCTTCGACGAGGCTCAGGCTCACGTCGGCTCGGCCCTGGAGCTGGCGCCACGCCTCGCGGACGCAGAGGCGCCGAGCGTGGTCCGTGAGGTCTTCCGACACGCTCACTCGCTCAAGGGACTCGCGGCCACCATGGACTTTCGGTCGATGAGCTCCCTGGCCCACGCAGCCGAAGACCTCCTCGACGCCATCCGCCAACATGAGGTCAGCCCGGCACCAGCGATCATCGAGGTTCTTCAGGACACCTTCGCCTCGATCCAGCGCATGCTGGAAGCGGCCCAGCGGGGAGCGAATCCCGAGGATGCGGGTGCGTCGGTCGTCCTCGAGCGTCTGACCGCCGTCGTCCAGGGAACCCAGGCACCGCCGAGCCCACGCCTTCTCGAGAAACCCCGCTCGCGCGCCGGCGGTCCGGTCGACCGTACGCGGGCCAAGCTGTGGCGTATCGACCTGACGCTCCGGGAGCTCGGCTCACTCGAGGGTGTCTCTCGCTTGTTCCGAGACCTCGCCTTCGTCGGAACCCTCCGCCACACGAGCACGCCCTCGGCACCCTCCCGGAAGGGCGCCACGGTCGGACGGATTCGAGTCCTGCTGGCCGCTCGATGCGACGCAGCGGAAATCGAGACGCTCTTGAAGAGGGCGCCGGAGGTTCGCTCCTACGCGGTTCGTGTCGAGCGCTCCTCCACCGAGCGGCTGCCGGATACTCGTTCGAGACCGACCTGGATCCGGGTTCGCGCCGACCTGCTCGACCGCGCCCTGGACGACGCCCTCGAGCTGATGCTCGAAGCCCAGCGCGTCGCGGCGGCGGCTTCAGCCGCGGACCACGCTCCCCCAACCGAACGCGGCCGCCTCCTGCTTCGCGACCTGTACGCCAAGCTCATGGAGCTCCGACTGGTCCCCTTCGATTCGGTGGCTCCGCGGCTGACGCGCGCGGTGCACGAGCTCGCGCGCGAGCTCGGCAAGCCCGTACGCCTCGAGATCGAGGGACGCGACGTCCGATTGGACCGCTCGATGCTCGAGGCCTTGTTCGATCCCCTGACCCACCTGGCCCGCAATGCGCTCGATCACGGCATCGAGCCACAGGACCGACGCCGGGAGCTCGGCAAGCCGGTCGAAGGACGCCTGCGCCTTCGTCTGTCCCGGCGCGGGGACCGAGTCGAGATCGCCATGGAGGATGACGGCAAGGGAATCCACCCCGACGAGCTTCGAGAGGCCGCCGTTCGAAAAGGGCTCATCACTCAGCGGAACGCGGACCGGCTCGATGACGAGAGCGCGCGCATGCTGATCACCCTCCCGGGACTCTCGACCCGCTCCGAGGCCGGTACCGTTTCGGGCAGAGGCGTCGGAATGGACGTCGTCCGTGCCCAGGTCGACCTCCTCGGTGGAAAGCTCGGGGTAGCGTCGGCCCCGGGTAGCGGAACCCGGGTCGAGCTGATCCTGCCTCTGAGTCAGGCGGTGGTCCCGGCGTTGCTGTTCCGCTCTTGCGGTGAGCTTTACGCGGTTCCGCTGGAGCGGGTCGAGCGAACCCTCGATCTCTCCGACACGCGCTCGAGGACCACTCCAGAAGAGGTCCGGGCGGTCCGACCCCGTCTGCCGATGACGCGCATCGAGGGCGCCCTGTCGGGGCCGGTGGATCCCCCGGACGACGGGACGGTGCTGGTTCTCTCAACCGCCGAAGGGGCCCGGTCGCTCGTCGTGGACGAGGTGTTGGGGCGGCGCGAGCTTTTCGTGCGGCCGCTTGACGCTGCACTTCGCGGTCATCCCGGGTTCGAGGGCACCGCCTTGCTGGATGACGGGTCGGTGATTCTCGTCGTCGATCCCGAAGGCCTCCCCGCCGACCCCGAGGTGCGGGTCTACTGAGAGTACAATCGAGCTTTCAGGAGAGGTGCTTCTCGATCAGACTGCGGATCTGCTGCTTGGGAGCCGTGCCGACCCACTGATCGACGATCTTGCCTCCCTTGAAGATCATGAGCGTGGGGATGCTGCGAATGCCGAATCGGTGTGCGACGTCGCTATGCTGGTCGACGTCGACCTTGGCCACGGTGGCCTTGCCGGCCATCTCATCCGCGATCTCCTCCAGAACCGGTGCGATAACCTTGCACGGACCGCACCACGCCGCCCAGAAATCCACGATCACCGGGCCGTCGAGTTTTTGGATCTGCTCATCGAAATCGTCGTCGGTCAGGTTGAGTATTTTATCGCTGGCCATCGTTCCTCCGCGTGGCGGCGCCCCTACTCGATTGCTTCCTGGCAGGGTAGACGCGATTCCACGGCGTCGAATCGTCGAGTATAGCATGGCGCCGCCACACGAAACGACGGCCCTCGGCGTCCCGATCCGCCATGCGCGCTAGTCGTCGCTGGGGACAGAACTTCCTCGTCGACCCCGGCGCGATCCGCAGGATCGTCGAGGCGATCGGACCCCTCGCCGGACGGATCGCACTCGAGATCGGACCCGGTCGAGGCGCGTTGACGGAAGAGCTTCTGCAAAGAGTCGAGCGCCTCGTCGCCGTGGAGGTCGATCCGCGGCTGAGCGCCGATCTACGCGCGCGTTTCACTCCGGAGCGGCTCGTGATCATCGAGGCCGACGTCCTGACCCTCGACTGGGCTTCCGTCGCCGCCAAGGCCGGGGTGGCGTCCTCCCGTCCGATCGCGGTGATCGGAAACCTGCCGTACAACATCTCCAAGCCGTTCGTCATGCGTCTAGTTCAACAACGCCGACGGATCGATCGCGCCGTGCTGATGCTGCAACGCGAGGTCGTCGAGCGCATCGTGGCCCCGCCGGGTTGCCGGGACTACGGCGCCATGGGGGTTCTGGTCGGGTCCGCCTACCGCGTGGAGCGGCTCTTCGACCTCAGGCCGGGAGCGTTCCGTCCGAGACCCAAGGTCGTCTCCACGGTCACGCGCTGGCTGCCGCGTTCTTCCGAGGAGCTTCCCGACTCCGTCGAGGTCGCCCTGCGGGCGTGCCTCAGGGCGAGCTTCGGCCACCGGCGCCGCACACTCTTCAACAACCTTCGATCGGCGCTCGACGGCGACGAGCGCACGGTAGCGTTGCTTCTACGCCGGGCGGACCTCGAGGGATCGTTGCGGCCGGAGGCCATTCCTCCGGAGGGCTATCGTCGCCTGGCAGACGCATGGCACGACGTGACCCCCTCGCGGCCCTGAGGGCTCGCGACCCTCTGTTATAATTCCCGCCGCAGAAGGCCATCGCCGCAACCTTGCGCTTCGTTCGAGGATTCATTTGCTCGAGATCATCCCCCTCGGTGGACTGGGCGAGTTCGGCATGAACCTCATGGTCTACCGCCTCGGGGAGGACTGCCTCGTGGTCGACGCGGGGATGATGTTCCCCGGCGCGGAGCACCTCGGCGTCGACGTCGTCATCCCGGATCTCTCGTTTCTCGACGATTGCGGGACGATCCACGGTGTCGTCCTTACCCACGGCCACGAAGACCACGTGGGAGCCCTGCCTTTCCTCCTGGCCCGTCACGACGTTCCGGTTCACGCCACCCCGCTCACCCTCGGCCTGGTACGTCGAAGGCTGGCCGACCGCGGCTTCGAAGGGCAAGCGACACTGCGCGAGCTGCCGACTGACGGTACGCCGATCGAGCTCGGCCCTTTCACGGTCGAGGCCCTTCCCGTCGCGCACTCGATCCCGCATTCGGTGATGGTGGTCCTCAGGACGCCTGTCGGCAACATCGTCCACACCGCGGACTTCAAGCTCGACCCGATGCCCCTGGACGGAATCGGCGTCGACATCGCCGACCGCCTCGAGCGCATCGGCGACGAGGGCGTTCTCGCGCTGCTATCCGACAGCACCAATGCGGACGTTCCGGGCTTCACCCCCGGGGAACGTAGCGTGGCCCCGGCCCTCGAGGAGCTGATCGGGAGTGCCCGTCAGCGGGTCTTCGTCACCAGCTTTGCCAGCAACGTCCACCGGGTCCAGCAGGTCGCCGAGATGGCCACCCGCCATGACCGTCGCGTCGCCCTCGTCGGGTCCTCGATGATCGGGCATGCCGAGGTCGCCGAGCGCCTCGGCCTTCTGAGCTTTCCTTCGGGAACACGGGTCGACCTCGAGACCGCGATGAACCTCCGGCCCGATTCCGTCCTGATTCTCGCGACCGGCTCCCAGGGTGAGCCGATGTCGGCGCTGGCCAGGATCGCGGTGGACCGCCACCGCGACGTCCGTATCGAACCTGGCGATCGGGTGATCCACTCGGCGCGGATCATTCCCGGTAACGGGAAAAGCATCGGCCGCATGTTCAACCACCTCTTGCGCCGCGGCGCCGAAACGATCACCGGCGAGAACGCGCGAGTCCACGTCTCCGGCCATCCGGCGAGGGAAGAGCTCCGTCTCGTTCTGAACCTCGTCCGTCCCAGGTTCTTTATCCCCATTCACGGCGAGTACCGCCAGCTCGTGGCCCACCTGCGACTGGCCCGGGAAAGCGGACTCGAACCCAATCGCTGCCTGCTGGCCGAGTCGGGAGACGTCGTCACCGTGGACGCCAAGGAGTGCGCGGTCCGTGATCGTGTTCACGTCGGACAGGTGTTCATCGACGCCGCCATGGAAGAGGTCGACCTGTCGGTGCTGCGCGACCGGAAGCGAATCGCCGGGGATGGCGTCGTGGTTCCCGTGGTCGCCCTGGATCGCGAAGGAGGACTGGACACCGTCGAGATCGTCAGTCGCGGCTTCCTCTCCGAAGGTGGCGAGAACGGGCTGATGTCCGACGTCGAGGACCTCACCCACCGCGTACTGGCCGAGGCGACGCCCGAGGAACGGACCGACGAGGGCGTCCTCAAGGCCCGGCTCCAGACCGAGCTCAAGCGCTTCCTTCGGCGGCGGGCTCACCGCCGTCCGCTGATCCTTCCCGTGATCCTGGAGCTATAGGCTGGCCATGGAACTCAAGCCCCTCTTGAAGAGCCGGCGGTTCAACGAACTGGTGGGCCTGCTGCTGTTGTTTCTGGGCTTCATCACATTGCTGGCCCTGCTGTCGTACGACGCTTCGGACCCGACCTGGTTCCACCGCCAGCAGGAAGGTGCGACCGGCAGCAACTGGACCGGGCGGGTCGGCGCCACCCTGGCCGAGGCTCTCCTCCAGCTCGTCGGGGTCGCCGCCTTCCTGGTTCCCATCGTGCTGGGCTTCGTCGGATGGAACCGCTTTCGCGGACGGGGGATGGTGGCCTCGTACGGCCGGTTCCTCGGTCACTTGGTCCTCTTGCTCTCGCTGGGGTCCTTGCTCGAGTTGCTCTACGGATGGATCGAGTACGGTGGGGACACCTTCCGCGCGGGGGGGTACCTGGGCTGGCGACTTGCCTCGGTCTTTCGGGCGCTCTTCGCGACTCCCGGCGCCGTGGCGCTCTCGGCGTTGCTGGTGGTCGCGTCGATCATCCTGACGACTCGCTTCTCCTTCGGCAACATGATCGAGATCGTCTACGGCCGGATCCGCTCGGCGCTGACCTCCTTCGTGCGATGGGCACGCGCGACCCTCGAAGAACAGCGCAAAGCCGCCCGGAAGCGGGCGGTCCTGCGGAAGCACGAACAAAAAAGGGCCGAGGCCTCCGCCTTGAAGAAAGCCGCACCGGCACCGTCGAGCCCGACCCGGCGCAGCATCGCCGTTCCCGGGGAGGGGCCCTCCGCGACCTCGGAAGGGACGGCCGCCATACCGCCGATCGTCGCCGCCGAGGAACCTGCGGAGCCACCGCCTCCGAAACCGCGCCAGCAGGACCTGTTCCTCGAGCGCGCCGAGTCGGGATATGCGCTTCCCCCGCTCGAGCTCCTCAACGAGCCGGTGCCCCAGGAAATCGAGGACGAGCAAGAGCTCCTCCAGCGGGCCCGCAAGCTCACCGAGAAGTTCCACGAGTTCGCGGTCGAGGGCAGCGTCGTCGCCATCCATCCCGGCCCCGTGGTGACGACCTTCGAGTTCAAGCCGGATGCCGGAGTCAAGTACTCCAAGATGACCGGCATGGTCGACGACCTGTGTCTCGCCCTGAAGGCCGAGTCGGTCCGGATCGACCGCCTCCCGGGACGCTCGACCGTCGGGATCGAGGTTCCGAATCGTCGTCAGGAGGTCATCTATCCACGGGATCTCCTCGGCGCGGAGGCCTTCATCGAATCACCCTCGAAGCTGACCCTGGCCCTCGGAAAGAACATCAACGGCGAGGTCTTCGTTTCCGAGATGAACCGCATGCCCCACCTCCTGATCGCGGGCGCGACCGGCGCCGGCAAATCGGTGGCGCTCAACGGCATGATCGCCAGCGTCCTGTACAAGGCGACGCCGACGGACGTTCGCTTCATCATGATCGACACCAAGATGATCGAGCTCGGCATCTACGCGGACATCCCCCACCTGCTCATCCCTGTGGTCACCGATCCCAAGAAGGCCTCGACGGCGCTGAAGTGGGCGGTGCGGGAGATGGAGTCCCGATATCGCCAGCTCGCCGCGGTGGGCGTTCGAAACATCGATCAGTTCAACGAGCTCCTCGAGGACGAGCCCGATCGCGCCACCGCGGAGAACGCGGACGGCGAGACGGTCGAGCTGCGCCACCTGCCCTACATCGTGATCGTCATCGACGAGATGGCCGATCTCATGATGATCACCGCGGCGGACGTGGAAGAGTCGATCATGCGTCTTGCCCAGATGGCCCGGGCGGTGGGGATTCATCTTTTGCTCGCCACCCAGCGACCGTCGGTGGACGTCATCACGGGTACGATCAAGGCCAATTTCCCCTCACGGATCGCCTTCCGTGTCTCCCAGCGGGTCGACTCCCGGACCATCATCGACCAGATGGGCGCCGAGCAGCTTCTCGGCAGGGGCGACATGCTCTTCCTCCCTCCGGGCTCGGCGCGACTCACGCGCCTGCACGGAGGCTACATCACCGAGCCCGAGCTCAACCGCATCACCGCCTTTCTCAAGAAGCAGTCCAAGCCGTCCTACGACGAATCGGTCCTCAAGGAACCCGAGGAAGAGCGGGGCGGGTACGCCAACGGTGAGCGCGACCTGATGTTCCTCGAGGCGGTGCGGACCGTGCTTCAGGAGGGGCAGTGCTCGATCACCCTGATCCAGCGCCGCCTGCGCCTCGGTTACGCTCGGGCCGCCCGGATCGTGGACATGATGGAGCAGGAAGGCATCGTCGGTCCCGCCGACGGCAGCAAGCCCCGAGAGGTCCTGGTCGGTCCCGAGATCCTGGAGACCCTGGAAGCGTCACCCTAGTCGCCGGCTAGTCGTCGGTCGACTCGTCTCCATGTTCCGGAGGCTCGCGTAGATCCACCGACCTGGGGATACGCGCCACCAATCCTCCACCCTGCTCCGGGACCCTCCAGCCGGAGCCCCAGTATCCCGGAATCGAGGTTTCGCACGAGGGGCACGCGCCTTCCGCGGTGAGCCGATACTGCTGGACGTGGTATCCGTAGCGCTCGATCAGAAGCTGACCGCAGCCGTGACAGTAGGTGTTCTCGAGATTGGCGACGTGACCCGGTAGATTCCCGGCATACACGTAGCGTAGTCCCGCTCTCTTACCGATTTCGGCGGCCCTTGCGAGATCTCGCGATGTCGTGTTCGCGGACGAGGTCATCTTGTAGTTCTGGTGAAACGCCGTTACGTGCCACGGCAGGTCAGCGGACACAGAAGCCAGAAATGCCGCCAGATCGCGCAGCTCGGGCTCGGAGTCGTTGAGTCCCGGCACCAGAAGCGTCACGACCTCGACCCACACTCCCGCGGCGTGCAGGCCCCGGATCGTGTCGAGGACAGGCTCGAGCCGCCCCCCCAGCTTGCGATAGGCGCTGTCGCGGAAGCTCTTCAGGTCGACCTTGTAGAGATCCACCCAGGGACGCAGATAGTCGAGCACCTCGGGCGTCGCGTTCCCGTTCGACACGAAGCCGCACGCGATGCCCTCGTTCTTGGCGAGCCGGAAGACTTCCACGGCCCACTCGCAGCTGATGAGGGGCTCGTTGTAGGTGCTCACCATGGCGGGCGCGCCGTGGCGCTTCGCGATGGCGACGATCTCCTCGGCGGCGATGTCCCGGAACGCGCCGATCGCGTCGGCGTCGCGCAGAGACTGGGAGGTCAGCCAGTTCTGGCAATAGGAACAGTGCAGGTCACATCCCAGCATCCCGAAGGACAGGGCCACCGCCCCGGGGAATGCGTGGAAGAACGGCTTTTTCTCGATGGGATCGACCTGCAGCCCTGCGACGTATCCCCACGGAACGCGCAAGCGCTGATCGCGATTGAACCGCACCCGACAGATCCCGTCGAGGCCGTCCAGAATCACGCATCGATGAGCGCAAGCGTTGCACCGGAGCTTCCCGTCCTCGAGTGCCTCCCAGAGTACCTCGGCACCCTCGGTGGTGCGACGCTTCAAGGTGCGATCGAGGCTCTCGACCCCCGGGTCCTTTTTCATGGCCATGGCAGCGCCTCCTGCGCTCGGTCTCTACGTCAAGACGAGCCTCCGTGGCCCCGCCTTGCCACGTCGAGGGCCAGAGAGAGAGCTTGCCCGGCACGCCCCGGGTCGGCGGCCGAGAGGATCGCCCCGCTGACCGCGACCCCCCACGCGCCGGCGTGAACGACCTCCGGGACGTTGCACGGGTGAATCCCTCCGATGGCGAAGATCGGGATCGCCCCGGCGAGGTCGAGCGTATCCCGAATGAGATCGACACCCCACCCCGGGTGACCCGGCTTGGAGGGCGTCGGGTAGATCGGCCCCACTACCAGGTAGTCGACGCCCTCGGCCAGCGCTCGTCGAGCCTCGTCGACATCGTGGACCGACCGACCGATCAGCGACAACTCCCTTCGTTCCGGGAGCGGTACGGCCGCGGGCAGGTGCAATCCGCAACCCTCCGCCCGTGCGACCTCGACGCGACCGTTGACGACGAGAAGGGTCGAGGGACCGACCTTCTCCCGTATCCGGCCGACCAGCGCGCGCAGGGTGTCGTCGGCAAGGTCCTTCTCCCGGATCTGGACGATCCCGACGCCTCCCGCCACTGCGTCTACCACGATCCGGGCGAGCTCACGACCGCGGATCCGGAGACGATCGGTCACGAGCATCAGTCGCGGAAGGCTCAAGGCTCACCCTCGGCGGACCGACCCCCTACGGCTTCGACTCGACCTTCCATCGGAGATGAGGCCTCGGCGTAAAACTTGCGGGGGATCCGCCCCGCCCGGAAAGCCTCACGCCCGGCAATCGCGGCGTGTCGCACCGCCCGCGCCATCGCCACGGGATTCCGGGCGCGCGCCACGGCCGTGTTCAGGAGAACGCCGTCGCAACCCAGCTCGAAGGCGATCGCGACGTCGGAGGCCGTTCCGACCCCGGCGTCGACCACCACCGGCACGGCGGCGCGCTCGACGATCAGCTCGATGTTGTGGCGGTTTCGGATGCCCAGCCCCGAGCCGATCGGTGCACCGAGCGGCATCACCGCGGCACAGCCGAGGTCCTCCAGCTTCCGCGCCGTCACCGGATCGTCGTTGGTGTAGGGAAACACCCGGAAGCCCTTGTCCACCAGAGTTCGCGCAGCGTCGAGCAGGCCCTCGACATCCGGAAGCAGGGTGTCTTCGTCGGCGATGACCTCGAGCTTGATCAGGTCGGTCTCGAGTGACTCCCGGGCCAGCTCGGCGGTCAGGACCGCGTCCCGGGCCGTGAAGCACCCCGCCGTGTTCGGAAGGATCGCGAGACCGGCCCTCCGAAGTGCGTCGTACAGATTCTCGGCGCCGCCACCGACGGCGACCCTTCGGAGCGCAACCGTCACCAGCTGGGTGCCCGAGGCTTTCAGGGCATCGAGCAGCACCTGACGGCTCGGATAACGCGCCGTGCCGAGCAAGAGTCTCGACTCCAGACGCGTGCCCGCCACCTCCCACAGGTCTCGATCTGCTGCCGTCATCATCCCCCCTGTACCGCTCCGACGATCTCCACCCGGTCTCCCGCACGGAGCGCGCGAGTTTCCCACTCGTGCCGAGCCACGATCTCATCGTTGACCGCCACCGCAATCCCCGGACGCCCGGGCTCGTGCCCCAGCGACTTCAACAGAGTCTCGATCGTACCGCCGTCGTGGGGACGGCGCTCGCCGTTGACCGTGACGGTCGGTTCCCCGGTAGCGCTCACGATCCTGCAACCTCCGACTCGATCGCAATGTCCTGCGCGCGGCTCACGGAGAAAGGCTCCAGCTCCGGTGGAATCTTCCCGGAGACGACGCACTCGGCCAGGTAGCGGGCCGTTGCGGGCGCCAGCAGGACCCCCTGACGTCCGTGACCGACGGCGACGTACAGCCCGTCGGTCCCGGCGGATCCCACCACCGGACGGTTGTCCGCCGAGGCGGGACGAAATCCCACCGAGACCTCCGCCAGCTCCAGGTCGTAGACGCCCGGCACGAGCTGCCACGCCTGTCGTAGGAGATCGTGCACCGCGCCGGCAGTGACCGATGCGTCAAAGCCGACCTCCTCCATCGTCGCGCCGAGCAGGAGCTCCCCACTGTCCCGCGGCACGAGATAGACGTCGGGATGGCGAACCACGTGACGCAGCAGCCGCGTTCCCTTCAGCCGTATCAGCTGCCCTTTGACGGGGCGGATTCCGATTCCGGAGACCGGCGACCGGATCTCGACGGTGCTCCACGCCCCCGCCGCCAAGACGACCGTGTCGCAGGAGCGGCGGGTCCGCGAGCCGTCCGGAGCGATTGCCTCGACGCCCCTCGCGCGGCCCCCCGCGACAACGATCTCCTCGACCCGCAGGTCCCGGACGACACTCCCGCCGAGGGCGCGGATCCCCTCCCGGAGGGCGCTCGCGAGGGCGCGCGGATCGACCTGCAGGTCACGCTCGACGAGCAGGCCACCCAGGACGCGGCCCGAGAGATGCGGCTCGCGCTCGAGAACCTGCTTCGATGTGAGTCGCCTGGCCGGCATCCGCTGGAGCTTGACCGTGAAGGTCTCCTGCAGGTGGTCGAGCTCGGCGACGTCGTCGCGGTTCAGAGCGACCCACAGGGTGCCGTCGGTGCGGTACTCGCAGGACCGGCGCGCGACCCCCTCGAGATCGGCGATGAATTTCGGATATCGATCGAGGCTGTCCAGGGCAAGGGCCAGGACCGCGGGATCCTCCAGCTCGATCTCGGAGACCGGTGCCAGCATTCCGGCCGCCGCCCGTGTTGCGGTGCCGGCGACCTCGGCCCGGTCGATCACCTCCACCGTTCGTCCGCGACGAAGAAGCTCGAAAGCGACGGACAGTCCTATCACGCCGCCTCCGACCACGATCACGCTGGCGCTGCGCTCCTCCATCGCTTCCTCACCTGGGCGCGGCGGCGTCAAAGGTGTCGACCGCCCGACGAAGCCGTCGGGTTGCTTCCCGGGGATCGGGATCACAGACGACGGCCGAGAGCACGGCAACACCGTACGCTCCGACGGCCAGTACCTCCGGGACGCGCTCGGCGGTGATGCTCCCGATCGCGATGACCGGAAGGTCGACCGCCTCGACGATCCTCGCGAGAGCTTCCAGGCCGAGAACCGGAGCCGGATCGGCCTTGCTCCGCGTGCCGAAGACCGGACCGACCCCCAGGTAGTCGACCGGAGATTCGGCGACTCGTAGGGCTTCCTCGAGACTGTTCGCGGTTCCACCGATCAGCGCCCCGTTGCCGAGCACCTGCCGGGCGACCTCCGCCTGCAGATCGTCGCGCCCGAGGTGCACGCCCCCTGCGACGACGGCAACCGCGACGTCAACGCGATCATCGATCACGAGGCTCGTTTCGAAATCCGCCAGCGATTCCGTCATCGCTCGGGCCGTTTCGACCATGGCGCGCGTCGAGTGGTGCCGTTTCTCGCGGTACTGCACCCGGTCGGCTCCGCCCTCGGCGGCCATCCCGGCCAGACGGGCGTGCGAAAAGCGGTCCTGGAGCGATTCGTCGGTGATCACGTGAAGCCGCCCGATCGGATCTCGTGCTTCGTTCATGGTCGGGTCGCCTCACCTCTGCGGATCCGGGCGAGCCACTGCCGAGTCGAGCCTTCCCGGAGGAAGAAAAACGGATCGGTGGGCCCCACGCCGTGGCCGATGGGGCCGCCTGCACGGATCGCCTCGGTCAGGAACTCTTTGGAGAGAGCTATGGCATCTTCCAGAGGCAGACCTCGGCCCAGGTGGGTCGCGATGGCGGCCGAATAGGTGCAACCCGTGCCATGGGTGTGCTCGGAATCGATCCAGGGCGCGGTGAACACCCGCGTCCCTTCGGCGGTCACCAGCACATCGGTTCCGGGATCGTCGCTCAGGTGGCCTCCTTTCACGAGCACCGCCCGCGCTCCGCGACCGAGAATGCGTCGACCGACTTCCCCGGCCTCCTCGCGGTTGCGGGCGCGAAGGCCTCCGAGGACAGTGGCCTCGTCGATATTGGGCGTCACGAGGCTGGCCAGGGGCAGAATCTCGCTCACCAGGGCGTCGACCGCATCCTCGCCCAGAAGCCGCGCTCCGGACTTCGACACCATCACCGGATCGCAGACGAGCCACTCGGGGCCCCATGAGACCAGCCTCTCCGCCACCGTTTCGATGACCTCCCGCGAGGCCAGCATCCCCGTCTTCACCGCGGAAACGTCGAGATCGCCCAGCACCGCGTCGATCTGTGCGCGGATCATCCCGGCGCGGACCTCGTCGATCTCCGTCACACCCCGGGAGTTCTGCGCCGTGATGGCGGTCACGACCGACGCACCGTAGCCGCCGTTGGCAGCGATCGCCTTCAGGTCCCCCTGGATGCCGGCACCGCCCGAGGAGTCGGAGCCCGCGATCGTCAGTATCGTCGGCAACAACACGCTCTCCCCGCTTCATCGACCCGGCCGGCGTCCCCAGCCCCTGGCTCGCCAGCATTGCACCCCATGATAGCGCTGTGCTCGTGCGGTGGACAGCAACCCTCGGGCGTGCGGCCCGGACGCAGACTCGGACGGTCCCGTCGGCGATCCGGCGCGCCCCGGATTTGCCTGAGCGCACCGCGGCGTAGAACAATACGTCCGGCGGGCCGCCCCACAGCCTCGCCGCTCGGAGATCAAGTTGAGCTCGGAATATCGACTCGCGAACGAAGAGATTCTCCGCTACAGCCGGCACCTGCTCCTCCCCGAGGTCGGGATGGAGGGGCAGAGCAAGCTCAAGGCAGCAAGCGTCCTGGTCGTCGGTACGGGAGGTCTCGGCTCGCCTGTGGGCCTCTACCTCGCCGCGGCCGGCGTCGGTCGACTCGGTCTGGTGGACTTCGACGTCGTCGACGCGAGCAACCTCCAGCGTCAGGTGCTCTACCACACTCGGGACGTCGGCCGACCCAAGCTCGAGGTCGCACGGGAGCGCCTGGTTGACCTCAACCCCCACATCTCCATCGAAACCCACGAGACGCGCTTGACCTCGACGAACGCCCTGGAGATTCTTCGCGAGTACGACATCGTGATCGACGGCACCGACAATTTCCCGACCCGCTACCTGGTCAGCGACGCCTGTGTCCTGCTCGGCAAGCCCAACGTCTACGGGAGCGTCTTCCGCTTCGAGGGTCAGGCGTCGGTGTTCTGGGCGCAGCGCGGTCCTTGCTATCGATGTCTTTACCCCGAACCTCCGCCGCCCGGAATGGTCCCGAGCTGCGCGGAGGGCGGCGTTCTCGGAATCCTGCCAGGCACGGTGGGGGCGATCCAGGCCACCGAAGCGGTGAAGCTGATCCTGGGCCGCGGAGAGCCGCTCGTGGGGAGACTGCTCCTGTTCAACGCTCTCGAGATGCGATTCCGCGAGCTCCGGTTGCGCAAGGATCCCCACTGTCCCACCTGTGGCGAGCGGCCGTCGATTCGTGAGCTGATCGACTACGAGGAGTTTTGCGGCATCACGGGCGACGCCGACCTCGTCGAGGTGGACCACGACGCGATCTCGCCCCGGGAGTTGTATGCCCGGTTCGATGACGGTGACGCGCCAGTCCTGCTCGATGTCCGAAGCGCGCTGGAGTGGGCGATCTGCCGAATCGAGCCCGCCGTCCTGATCCCGCTCCGCGAGCTTCCGTCCCGGGTGGGCGAGCTTCACAGCGACGACGAGATCATCTGCGTCTGCAGGAGCGGCCGGCGCAGCGCACGGGCCACGAAGCTGCTGAGAGAAGCGGGGTTCGGCCGCGCGCGCAACCTCCGGGGCGGATTGGCGGCCTGGGCGGAGGAGGTCGATCGAACGATGCCGCGTTATTGACGTGCCGGGTCGCGCCTGGACTCGCTCCTTCGCAGCGGCCCCTTGCGCTGTGGCACCTCGGATCGCTCGGCCATTCGGAGCAGGATGTCCCCGTCGGACTCGACGCGAATTGCGGGCCCCTCTCCGCCGTTCACCCCACCGCTGCCGCTCCGGTCGTCGTTGCTCAGCTCCACGCCGGCGAGATCACTCTCGATCCTCCCGAAGCGCGTCGTACCCTCGAAGCTGCACCCACCGCGCACCGGGAAGACGATCGAGACGTCGCCACTCTCGTTGCCGACGAAACTGTCCTCGGCGTGGTTGAGCGAGACCCACTCCACGACCACCTGGCTGCCGTCGGCCTCGACCCACACCGATCCCGCCATGCCGGTCAGGTTGACGTCCCCGTCGAGATTGCGCACGGTGACCTCGTCCCGGGCGTTCGCGATCGAGACGTCCCCGCGCTCGTTCTCGATGGTGACCGATCCGCCGGCCTCGCTCGCCTCGATTCGGGATTCCGACGCGAATACCATCAGCTCCCCCCGAATGTCGTCGAGGCGAAGGTCGAGGTCGTCACCTTGCACCCGGACCGGTCCGGTGATCGCCTCCAGACTCACCGGGACGCCGTCGGTCTTGATTTCCGTAAGGCCGTCGTTTCGAATGACCGAGACCGGAGCGCCGTAGCCGTCGACGTGGATCGCGGCGTGGTTGTCCCGGAGCGTCACGGCGGCATTGGTCGTGATGGTGAGATCTCCCGCGGAACCGGTCACCTCCATCGAACCCCCGTCTACGTCCAGGTGGCCCCCGCGCTCGAGCCGGTCGAGTGTGACGCGAGTTGCCCGCGCCCGAAGCCGTAGCGCTTCCGCGAAGCCCCTGCCCTCGAGGATCGATCGATCGACGTCGACCTCGGCGGCTCCGCCCACCTCCTCGATCACCGCACTCCCGCCGCGCAGATCGGAAAAAAGCGATCCCTTCAAGTCACGCACGCCGATGACCGCATCCACGGATCGAACATCGAGATCACCCGCGATCGTCCCGATACGGGTCCTTCCTCCCTCGATCTCCACGTCCACCGATCCTCCGATGTCGTGTACGGCCGCCTCCGTACCCGCACCTCTCAGGACCACATCTCCCCCGAGACCGATGACCGAGACCCTGGAATCGGCGGCGCGGATTTCCAGGTGGAAGCCCCGGGGTACTACGATCTCCACCCGGCGCTTTGCAGCCCCACGCGGCCGACCCGGGCCGACGACGAACCATCCGCGATCTTCCGAGAGGGACAATGGAACGGAGCGTTTCCGATTCCGCGACAATACGCACGTGTAGGACAGCTCGTCGGCCTCGCCGCCACGGATGCTCACGCTCCCTCGAATCCCCTCCACCCGCAGACCCGACCGCCCGGCGGCGGGAACCACCGTCACCGCCGGCCGGGGCTCGGTCTCTCCGCGAGCTGAGAGGCATGCCAGGGCCAGCGCAGCTCCCAGCGCGGCCCGGCACCAGCTAGGCTTCATCTTCCCATCCGTCGAGCGCCTCGCGGGCGGCCTCCTGCTCGGCCTGCTTGCGGCTCGACCCGCTGCCGCGGCCGAGAACCGTCTCTCCGGCAAGAACCTCGACGTCGAATTGGCGCTCGTGCGGCGGACCGCTGACCGAGACCATCCGGTACCGGGGGGTCACCCGGGACCGCCCCTGGACCCTTTCCTGGAAGCGAGTCTTGTAATCGTCGGCTACCTCTTCGACGCGGCCGCTCGACCGGATGACTCCGCCCAGCTGCCGCTGGACGAAGGAGCGCGCGGCTCGCAGACCTCCGTCCGAGTAGATCGCGCCCAGGACCGCCTCGAAGGTGTCCGCCAGCAACGAGGCCTTGGCGCGGCCGCCGCTACTTTCTTCCCCGCGTCCGAGACGCAAGGCCTCTCCGAGCCCCAGCGCTCGAGCCGAATCGGCGAGCGTCTCCTTCCGCACGACCGCCTGTTTCCTCCGGGTCAGCACCCCTTCGGAGGCTTCGGCGTCGTCTCGGCACAGGCGATCCGAGACCAGGAATCCCAGGACGGCGTCCCCAAGAAACTCGAGACGCTCGTAATCTTTGAGCCCCGGCTCGCGATTCTCATAGGCGAACGACCTGTGGGTGAGCGCGCGCTCCAGACGCCTGCGCTCCTTGAAGCGATATCCGAGCCTCTCCTCGAGAGACTCGATCGACGTCGCAATACGGCCCTCGTCGCTCACCCGCCCTCCGGGCTCCCCGACGGTCGCGGAGCACGGCTTCACGCCTCGCAAGTCGGAGCATGCCTCACGGCATGATAGCGACCCTGAGAATCTTGTCCCGTCCTCAACGTGTACCGCGCGACGCGGCTTTTTGCAACTTCCGGTGGTCTCGTAGGAGAATGGGGACGTTGTCGGCCCTCTGCGGGAGGATTCATGCAGGGTTCCGCGCGGAGCCGGGTGATCCTGGGCGCGTTCGTGCTGGCGGTTCTCGTGGCGCTTCCCTACGCGCAGCTCCGCGACCACGAATTCGTGCATTTCGACGACTACGGCTATATCGTCGACAACCCGCACGTCAACGTAGGCCTGAGCTCGGCCGGATTGGCCTGGGCGTTCACGACCCACCACATGGCCAACTGGCATCCCCTGACCTGGATTTCCCACATGCTCGATTGCGAGTGGTTCGGCCTCGACCCCGGCGCCCATCACCTGATGGGGGTGGGCCTGCACCTGATCAACGCGGTGCTGCTGTTCGTCGCGCTGTGGACGATGACTCGAGAGACGGCGCCGAGCCTGGTCGTGGCCGCCTTGTTCGCCCTCCATCCGTTGCGCGTCGAGTCCGTGGCCTGGGCTTCGGAGCGCAAGGACCTTCTTGCGGGACTGTTCTGGATGCTCGCGATGCTGGCGTGGGTGGCCTACGCCCGCCGCCCGGGGGCGGCGCGTTACCTCGGGGTCTGCGCCTGCCTGGCCGCGGGTCTGCTCGCCAAGCCGATGCTGGTGACGCTGCCGCTCGCACTGCTGCTGATCGATTACTGGCCGCTTCAGCGGTTGAGGGTCGACGGTGCCGGACGATTTCCCGCCGTATCCCTGCGTCGAGCCGTCATCGAGAAGATCCCGTTGCTGGCGATCGCGGCCCTGTCGGCGGGCGCGACGATCCTCGCGCAGTCGGCAGGCGGAGCGGTGCAGGAGCTCGCGGGCCTCTCCCTTGCGGCCCGCGTCGGGAACGCCGCCGTCTCATACGTCGCTTACCTGTGGAAGACGGTGTGGCCGACTCGACTCGCGTTCTACTACCCCCACACGGCGATCGTCGCCGACGACGGCGCGGCGTCCCTTGTGCTCCCGGCGATCGCAGCCGGCGTCGTCCTGTTCGGCGTGAGCGTCCTGGCGGTGCGATTCGCGACACGGGCGCCTCAATTTGTCGTCGGTTGGCTATGGTACGTTGCCACACTCTTTCCCGTGATCGGGATCGTTCAGGTGGGCAACCAGGCCATGGCCGACCGCTACACCTACATTCCTCTCGTCGGCATCTACCTGGCGGTCGTCTGGACTTTGCGCCAGGCGGCCCACAAACGTCCTTACCTGCGATCGGCCCTCACGGTGGCAACCGTCGCCATCCTGGCCGGGCTTGCCGTGACGACCTCCCTGCAGGCCCGGACATGGCGAGACAGCGAGACGTTGTTCGAACACGCCCTCGCGGTCACCGACGACAACTACGTCGCTCACGTCAACCTCGGAAACGTGTTGGCCCGCCGGGGAGATCGTGCGGCTGCCGAGACTCACTACCGAGAGGCACTGCAGATCGAACCCGACCAGGTCGAGGCCCACCACAACCTCGCCGGGGTCCTTCTGCTGCGTGCCGACACGCAAGGCGCGATCTCTCACTACCGCGAGGCCCTTCGGCTTCGGCCCGACTACGTCAGCGCCCACCTCAATCTGGGCGTCGCTCTGGATCGGGCCGCAACCCCGCAGGAAGCCATGGTGCACTACGAGCGAGCCGCCCGGCTCGATCCGACGTCTTACCGCGCCCAGGAGCTGTTAGCCGGTGCCATGGCGAGAATCGGAGACGATAGCGGCGCCGCGCAGCGCTACCGTCGGGCGATCGAGCTGCGGCCGGGCTCTCCCGCGACGCTTCGGCTCGCGTGGCTGCTCGCCACCAGCCCCGACGCGGAGGTCCGGGACGCCCCCGAGGCACTCGCCCTGGCGAATCGCTGCGCGCAAGCGTCGGGGTTGGACGATCCGTGGATTCTGACCGTCCTCGCCGCCGCGGCGGCGGAGGCCGGTCGCTTCGACGAGGCGCGACGGTGGCAGGCTCGCGCGGTCGAGCTTGCGCCCGAGACGTCACGTGAGCTTTTCGAGACCCGCCTGCAGCTCTACCGGGACGGCCTGCCGCTGCGCGAAGGCCCGGACGAGCGCGCTGTCATTCCCGGAGACTCATGAGCTCGACCGGGCACACCCCGCCGCCGCCCGCGCCTCGCAGGAAGCCAGGCACGCTGCTGCTGGCCATCCTTCCTCTCGCCCTCTACCTCGCCCACATCGCGTTGTACGTTCAGTACGTCAACGACGACGCCTACATCACCTTCCGTTACAGCCGCTTCCTGGCGACAGGCCGGGGCCCCTATTTCAACGTCGGCGAGCACGTCGAGGGTTACACCAACTTCCTTCACATGCTGGTCATGTCCCTGGTCTACGCCATCGGTGGCGTCTCCGCGGTTCCGATTGTGGCGAAGATCCTCGGGATCGTCTCCGGCGGCGCGGCGCTGGCGCTGATCCAGACCCTTACCCGGCGACTCGCCGGGACCTCGCGACGGCTCGCCTCGCATGCCTCGCTCGCCGGATCCCTGGCGGGAGGACTCGTAGCGGTCACCCCCGGCTACGCCTTGAACTGCGCCAGCGGGCTCGAGACGGGTCCCCTCGCCCTGTGGGTCACCCTGGCCGTCTACCTGGGAATCCGCGCCGAGGTGGACGGCCGCTGGCGCGGAGCGGGAATCGCATGGGCCCTGGCGGTTCTGACGCGACCCGAGGCGGTCGCGGTCTTCGGCGTCTGGGCGGTGGGATATACCCTCGCCGCACTCGCCACCGCGGCGCCGGAATCCGATGCATCACGCTGGACCGTGGCCCTGATTCGACCGATCGCTCGCGACGTCGCGATCACCGCGGCCGTCGTCACGGTCCACTTCGTCTTTCGGTGGCTGGCCTACGACGGCGAGCTTCTTCCCAATACCTGGTTTGCGAAGTCCGGCGGGTATCTCGGTTACACCCCGTGGGAGTACGTCCGTCGCGGCGCGCTGGCCCCGGTACTCGGGCTCGCGGGCCTGCTGGCCGGTCTCGTCGGATGGGCCCTTGCCGGCCTGCGTCCGCGTTTCGCCTGGCCTGCCGCCGCGGTGGCGATCTTCGGCGCCTTCATGCCCTTGCTGGTCGGCGCCGACTGGATGCCGGGGTGGCGATTCTCGGCGCCCTACCTGCCCATGCTGGCGAGCGGCGTGGCCCTGGGCTGGATCCTCCTGATGACGCCGCTGACCGCGCGCGATCGTGCCCTCGCACCGATCGCGGTGGTGGTGGCGGTCGGCCTCGCCGCCGTGCTGCACCATCCCGAGCGAGTCGAGCTGGCCGAGATGGTCGTCCTTCGTGCCGACGGCTATGCCACGGGTCATCGTGCGCTTGCGGAGTGGATTGCCGAAACCACAGGCCCCGACGCCACGGTGGCCCTGATGGACATCGGCATCGTCGGCTACTACTGCGACGAGGCTCGGATCCTCGACATCAGCGGGCTCACCGATCGGCACATCGCGAAGAGTCCCGGCCCGCTCCTGGCCAAGCAATACGACCCCGCTTACATCCTCGATCGGGAGCCGGAGATCATCGTCCTGGTGATCTCGGCCTGGGGCGATTCCCGGGAGCCGCTCCCCGAAGGACGCGAGATCGGGACCTGGATCCCGATCGAGGGCTCGATCTTCGCCCATCCCCAGTTCCAGGCCCACTACCGCCGTCCGCCGACCGATGCCGCGGCGACGGACTGGACCTCGGAGATTGCGGAGAGGATCGGCGCCGAACGCGTCTTCGAGCACGCGCATCCCGATCAGTACTACCTGCTCGCCGCCTTCAGACGCCTGCCTGTCGCCCTGAACCCGTGACGACGGGCTAGGGGTTGTCCGCGCCGCCGGGATCGGCGATCGATGCCGCGAGCATCGCCCGTGCGGCGTCGGCAAGCGGCCCCTCGGCCTCCGTGGAGAGGTAGCGTTCAAGCGCGTCTCGCTCCGCGGCGCGGTCCCGGCGCAGGTTCGCGAAGTAGGCCAGGGCGAAGTAGGCATCCGGGCGTGTCGCCGCGAGCCGATCGAGCTGCTGCTCGACCTGCGGGATCTGCCGGCCTCCGGGATCGCGCTCCACGGCTCGGGCAAAGGCCTCGATCGACTCCGCCGCGCGCCCTCCGGCCAGACGATAGAGGGCGACCGCGTATCGCGCCGCGGGGTCGCCCGGCGCGACCTCGACGCCCCGAAGAGCCCACAGCTCGGCGTTGACCTCGTCGCCTTCACGGTGTCTCAGTCCCGCGATGCGGACGTAGGGAATCGGATCGTTCGGGCGCAGAGCCATGGCGTCACGCCACAGTCGTTCGGCATCGTCGAGCTCGCCGAAGCGCTCGCGGATCGCGGCGAGATTCTGGAGCGCGAGCACGAAGCTCGGATGGCCCGGGGGGACCTCGGCCAACAAGCGCGCGGCATCCTCCAGCCTGCCCGCCTCGGCAGCCGCGAGACCTGCCTCCAGACCGGGATGGCGTAGCGTCGCGATGGCAGGCGAAGAGCTGCTGAGCACCATGCCCGCCGGCTGCCTTCGAAGCTCGCTGGCAATGACGATCAAGGGGACCGCGATCGCGGCCGCCAATGCGGCCGAGAGGCCCACGGTGCGAAGATCGAGCCTCATACGCCCTCCTGGTGCTTCCGGCCCGGATCGGAGCTCTCGATCCGCGTGTAGACGATCCAACCTGCGAGCGCCGGGTGACGGTCCTCGAGGAGGGCCTGGGGAAGCCGTCGATAGATACCGTCAGGGAGCGCTCCGTGCGACACGAGAATGTCATGAAGGCTGTCGCCCGGGGGAAGTCCGTGTCGATAAGGTGCAAAGACGAGAACCTCCGGCGTGTCGGCCGCGATCCGCCGCGCGATCTTGGCGGCGTAGTCCTCGACCTCGGCGCGGCGACGTTTCGGATCCTGAAGCGTCAGCAGCGGCGCGACCCGGTAGTGCTCTCCCCACGGCCCGACGGTCCGAAGCCCGAGCACCAAGGGTGCGTAGGCGTAATCGCCGGCGGTCGAGAGAACCATGACGTTGCGTTCTCCCCGGAGGAGCGGAACCAGAGCCGCCCCCTTCGGAAGATGAAGGTCGAGCATGCGGTGTAGCTGGACGAGGCTTCCGCCGACCGCCACCGCCAGAAGGACCGACCCTACCACCGCGATGGCCGTCCGCCCCCAGCGGCGCAACGGTCCATTCGCCACGGCGGCGGCCAGCACGGCTGCCGATACGACGGTCGTCCCGAAGAACACCATCGCATGGTACGACCAGAACTTGCCCTGATGAACGAAGCTGCCGTAGGCGATTGCCTCCACGATCAGCAGCAAGCCCAGTGCCGATCGTTCCACGAGCCGATCCGAGAAGCACCTCAGCCACAGCGCCCCGAAGACGGCGCCGCCCAGCATCATCCGGAGATGAAACCCGGTGATCGCGAACTGCGCCGGGGTCAGCTCGTAGTAGGCGTAGATGCCTCCGACCATCTGCGGCAAGACATCCCAGGCGAAAGCCGCGAAGGCCGCGGGCGAATGCACGAGCAGGATCAGAAACGGCAGGCCCCACCCGACAAGCAGTGCGACGTAGACTCCAGGGGCGCGGCGATCGTCTCGAAAGAGGCGCCACAGCTCCACCGCGCCCACCATCACTGCCCAGTACGGTTTGAACGACGCGACGTAGCCGAGCATCATCAAGCCGAGATAGCCCCAGACGCTCGCGCGCGCCGAGCGAAGTCGCCATACCAGGTACGGCAGGAAGACGACGGCGAACAGATGCTCGCGCTGACCGAAGTCGTACGGGATTCCCGACTCGGCCGGGACGACGTTGTTCGCGAAGTTGCCTCGCACCAGCACCAGCAGGTAGGCGAGGGCCACGAGGACGAAGCTCAAATCGTCGTCCGGTCGCCTGAGGGACCGCCACAGCACGATCAACCCGCAGGCCCCGAGCGCCAGGACGAAGAGGTGCCCCGGCAAGATGTCCGGGAGACCTATCGCGCGCGCCACGGCAAGCTGTCCGGCGAGCAGGAAAAAGACCCCCGGGGGATTCACCTCGTCGAAGTCGACGTACAGCCGGTCGCCGCCGAGAATCTCGGAGGCCGCCAGGGAGAGGTAGGCGACGTCGTGATTGACCCACGGCAGGTCGTTCGCGGCGTTTCGGACGAACAGCCCCACCGCGGCCAGGATCACCACCGCCGAGAGCAGCGCCACCGCGAGGCGCACGCCGCCCCAACCGGGCTCCTCCGCAGGAGTCGTCGTGGCTACGGGCGGGGTGGAAGGTTCGGGCTGGAGCTCATTCACGCGGCACCGTGGTCCTGCGCCGCATTGTGCCACACAGATCCCCGGCGCGCGTGCGTCCCGTGGATTCTGCTATTTTGAAACCATCATGAGCTTCCGCGTGGCGACGATGGTCCTGGGATGTGCGCTCCTTGTGGGTGCCTGTGGAAGTCCGCAGGAATTCACGGGTACCTGGGAGCGCCCGGTGGGTGAAGGCTTCTCCAGCCTGTCGTTCGACCCCATCGACGGAGGCTATCGAGTTCGGTGGGCGAAGGTCGACGGCCGCGCCACCGTTCGCTGCGACGACGACGGGCTTTGCGAGGAGTATTTTGGGAACGACAAGGTCTGCGACTGGAAGTTTGCCGCGCGCGCCGGCGAAGCCGACGGCGAGCTTCTGCTCGAGGTTCACGGCAACCCGGTGGACGCCTCGACGGCACCGGTGAGCTACGTCGATCGTCTCGTCCTCGAGCCCGGCGGTCGAGCCCTGGAGGCCCATCCGCTCTCGACCGACGGCGCCCCCGACGACACGTCGAGGCCGATCCTCAGATTCCGAAAGGTCTCGGATCTTCCCTTGTAAGGGTTCGTCACGATCCATCGTCGCGTCGCGCCGCCGGACCCCGGGCGAGACGCACGGCGGTGGCTCGTTCGATCGCGGCCTCTTCATGCCGCCCGAGCCCTTCGAGCGCCAGGGCCAGCTCGTGGTGCGCCTCGGCGAGCTCCGGCAGGGTGGCAACGGACCGGCGAAGCTCGACCACGGCCTCCGAGTGTGCTCCCCGGGCCGCGAGGAGGCGACCGAGCGCGAATCGAGCGACCGCCGCGGACGGAACCTCTTCGACCACCCGCCGGAACTGCGCCTCGGCCTCTTCCGTCGCCCCCTGCGATTCGAGCAACAACGCGAGTCGCTGTCGCGCTCGAAGGTGGTGGGGGTGGTCCGCGACGAGATCACGCAGGGTCGCGGTCGCCTCTTCCGTACGACCCGCGGACTCCAGGCGGCGCACATCCGCCAGGCGCGACAGTGGAAGTTCCGGATCGGTTCGCAAGACCCCCTCGAAGAGCTCCCCCGCCCCGCCGCTTCCGGGTGCGCCCGTGGCTTCGAGCCACGCGAGGCGAGCCATCGCGTCGCCGCCGTCACGCGGGATCCAGAAGGTGCCCCCGACGTTCAGAACCCACACGCCGACTGCCACGAGCACCACCGCCCGTAGCACCCGCGAGCGAGAGGTCACCCAGGCGAATCCCGCCCCGGCGAACGCCGCCAGCGACAGGGTCGCCGGCAGGATGAACGAGGCCTTGATGACCGAGTAGATCGGCAGCCGGAGTGGCCACGTCGCGAGCGCGAACCCGGAAACGCATCCGAGCCCCACGATCAATCCTTCCACCGCACCGGGTCGCCGGACCATCCGGGAGACGAAGACGATCGCCCCGAGCACGATCAGGACCGTCGGCACGAGCGCGAGCACGTAGCCGGCCGCCATGCGCTCCCAGTCCCACGGCGGCGCGATCCACAGCCCGCTCCTTCCCGCGATCAGGCCGTCCCCCCACAGCGTGGTGTAGATCCCGTCCCAGAAGCTCCCGTAGGCGCTCATCAACGGCTCGCGAAGGGACGCCCCCCACCTCGTGAAGAACGATGGGGTGAGATAACCGGGATCCTGCCACCACGCCGGGAGCACCCGGGGGTCCCAGTTTCCCGCAAGAGGATTGCCGAAGCGCTGCCAGACGGCGAGGAAGTGCCAGCCGCAGGTCGCGACGAAGGTGACCCCGGCTACAGCCGTGGCCCGCAGGCGGTCCCTCGCCACGCGCCCCCCCGCCACCGCATGGGCCGCCAGGACCAGGAAGACCACGGCCGTCGGAACCACCGCGGAGGCCTTGGCCAGCATCGCGAGGCCGAGCACGATGCCCACGGCGGCGTGGAGCGCGATCGACGTCGTTTCCCTCCGAAGCGCGAGAAGAGTGCAGTAAACGGCGCCTGCGGACAGCGTCATCGCCAGCGCGTCGTTTCCAACGAATTGGAACTGCAGGAGGACCGCGGGGATGAACGCACCGATCACGAGACCCGCGAGAACGGGTCCTCTTCGATCGGGAAAGATCAGACGAAGGCTCCCGAACAGGAAGAGCAAGTGCAGCGCGCCCAGCGCGATCGATGTGGCTCTCACGATCAGCGCGGCGGTCGCCTGGTGGGTGGCCACCCCCGCGACCCCGAGGCTGATCGCCGACAGGAGGTAGTACAACGGCGGCTGGAACATCGACCAGCCCTGGTCGGCCGTGGGCAGTCCATGTTCTTCCATGACGAAGGTCACGTACTGCCAGTGTCCTTCCGCATCGAATCCGTCGATGGCCGTCAGCGACGGCGCGTTGTTCCACGCGATCCCGACCCACGCAACGACCACGATCGCCGCGACGGCGGCACTGCCGGCCCGATCGACTCGCCGTCGGCGCTCCTCGGGCCCGAGGCGAAGACGCCAGGCGACGACCTCCCCTCCCACGACCAGCGCCCCCGCGAGCAACGCAAAGACCGCGAGAAGCCCGCGCTGTTGCGCGAGTGCCGTCCCCGGGCGGTACCGCGCGATCTCCGGATCGATCGGTTCGGCATCCATGGGATCCCGGGCGGCCACGGCATGGAGTCGGGTCGCACCCGACAGGCTCGACTCCCAGGATTCGTCGGAGGCCGCAACCGTTCCGTCCGCGTCGAGGTGCAGCCACACGGCCGGCGGGCCACGGTCGTTGACCACGGCGACCTCGATGCGGTTTGTTCCTGCCTGCAAAAAGGGCGACACATCGATCCGGGAGCCGCGCTTCCAATCGGTGGAGGAGAGCTGCAGATCGAGGGGTCGACCGTTGATCCGCGCCGCGGCGGAACGGAAGGCGACGATATGGAGGGAGGCCCGGTCCGGAGCCGACGCAAGGTCGAAGGACCTCTCGAAGATCGTCTCGAGGTCCACCGCGGCGCGGGTGCCGACCCGCGGGCCGTGAGGGTACCGGATCCACCGTGCACCGCGCTCCGGCATCAGGATGCCGACGTCCGGGTTTCGATGAACCGTTTGCCATCCGAGGATGGCGACGAGCATCGATCCGACGCCGACCATCGCCAGCTCGATGAGTCGCGTGCGACCTCCGAGAGCCATCAGGTCCTACCCCGCCAGGCGGCCAGCCAAACCCCGCCGGCCACCACCGCCGCGCCCAGTGCGTTTGCATGCGAGCCGAACAGCTGGAGGTAGGTATAGGGCCGGTGAAAGTTCGGATCGGTGACGCTCGAAGATGCGCTCAGCAAACCCGGGAGCAGGTAGGGCACCTCGAGGTCGTGCAGGAAGCAGTTGACGAAGATCACGGCGCTGCAACCCACGGCGAGCCAAGCCAGAGTGCGGTTCCGTCCCGCCACCGCCAGCAACAGGGGCAGCGCCAGGAAGAGGTGGTTCTCGTGAAGGTGGGTCGAGAGAAAGAAGAACACAGCCGATACCGCCGCCGCCATGAGGAAGATCTCGGCGCGGTAGTCGTCGTCTCGGGGGCGCTGTCGCCACTGCACCATCCTCACCAGCAGGGCCAGATAGGCCGCGGCGAACAACCCCAGGCCTACCGTGGTGGGGGTGAGAAAGCCCAGGACCGTGGTGTCGGCCCGGCGCCAGGGTCCGAGAAGCCACCACAGGTTGTGTGCGTTGGCGGAAGTGACCGGCATGGCCCCGACGTCGAGGAAGACCCGGCGCAGGGCGTCGGCGAGCCGACCGGCTACGGCGAACGGAAGGAAGATCAGCAGTGCAGCCGCGATCCCGCCCACGCCCAGGGCGAGCACGCCGCGAAACCCGCGCGCCGTCGCGGCACCTGCCACCATCAGCGGTACCAGCGGCCCGGCCAGCGGTTTCGACAGACACGCCGCCGAGGTCCACAGACCGGACGCGCCCGGTCGCCCGACCGCCAGCGCGGCCACACCGGCGGTAGCGAAGGCGGTGTGCACCGCATCCGCCTGTCCCCAGTAGCCCGACAGCCACAGCACGGCGGGATTGAAGAGGTAGAGCAAGGCCGCAAGGCGCCCCCACCCCGGATCACGGCGCCTCGGCCCCCACAGGCCGGTTCGCCCCACCAGCCACCCCAGGATCGCCGCGATGATCAGGTCGAAGACCAGCGGCGGCATCTTCACGAGGACGGTGAGCAGATCGGAATCGACGGGCTCGCCGCCGGGACCCCGTGGGCCGACTCGCAGGTAGGTCTCCCCTGCGACGGCCAGCGGGTAGAGAAGCACTGGGGGGTAGTCGACGCCCAGTCCTCCGTAGGCCGCGGGCAGGCCGTCGGTGGCGACCCCCAGAGCCCATTCCTTGTAGTCGGCGACATCGGGAGCGTAGCCCGGGAGGATCGCGAGCCACAGCCGGATGACGAGGTAGATGGCGATCCATCCCCAAAACGGCGAAGACTTCACCGGTCCGAAGAGGCCTGCTCTCAAGGCTTCCTCCCGATGGCGAAGACCGAGCTTCCGAAAGGCCACCGCCCACCGCGTGCAATCACGGCGTTCTCCCAGGTGAGAACGCGGTACAGCGTCGCGCTGACCGCGGTTCCGGGCTGCGAGCGCAGGTCGGAGCGCGCGACCCCGGCGCCCCGACGAGCCCTGAGGATCCCGGGAAGCCGCGCCAGCACCACCGCCGGAAACGGCAGGCACAGACGATAGGTCAGCCGCTCCGGCATGAGGCCCAGCGCCTCAAGCAGGCGCCCGACCCGCGGGACCGTGTACCGCTCCCGGGTGTGCACCGCGAGATCATGCTCGCCGTAAAGCCAGGCGTAGGCGGGAAGGTGCAACACGAACAACCCACCCGATCGCAGGGCGCGCACCAGCGCGCGGAGACCGGGCATGGCCCGTTCCGCCCCCGGGATGTAGATCACGTCCAGGCTGATCACGAGATCGAGCTCGCCGCCGTGAATCTCGGGCTCGCAGACATCGGAGCGATAGAGATCGGCCCGCGCCGCCTTCGCACGCGCCAACGCCACCGCCTCGTCCGAGCTGTCGAAGCCGCCCAGATACGAGGGCGCGAGCAACTCGGTGAGAAAGGCGAGGTTGGCGCCCGTCCCGCATCCGGCGTCGAGAACCCGGGGGCTCGACCCCGGAGAAAGCTCCGGCTGCCCGAGACAGCGAGCCACGACGTCCCGCAGTCCCCGATACCACCAGTGGTCCTGCTCTACACGCGCCATCAGCGCGTGCTCGCCCGGGTTCACGTCGCCAGCTCGTCCGCGCTCGCTCGCAGCGTCCGTACCACCGAGTCCACCGCATCCTCGGCGAGCCCCGCATAGCACGGTAGCGACAGGACCTCGGCGCACGCCTGTTCCGTGACCGGCAGCTCGCCGGCGCGGTAACCCAGAAACGCGTAGGCCTCCATCAGGTGAACCGGCTCGGCGTAGTGGATGCCGTAACCGATCCCCGCATCCTCGAGCGCTCGAATCGAGCGGCCCCGATCCGGCGCGCGGATGACGAAGAGATGGTGGGTGTCGATCGTCTCCCTGACCGACTGCGGAAGGCGGAAGACCGTGTCGCGCAGAGCCTCGCGGTACCTCCCGGCGATCTCACCCCGCTCGGCCCGAAGGTCGTCCACGTGGCGCAGCTTGACCCGCAGGATGGCGGCCTGGATCTCGTCGAGCCGGCTGTTGAGCCCCTCGATGTGGGCGTGGCGGTCCGCCTGGAAGCCGTAAAAGCGCAGGGCCCGCAAGCGAGCCTCGATCTCCGGGTCGTCGGTGGTGCACAACCCGCCGTCGCCGTAGGCACCGAGCGGTTTCGTCGGATAGAACGAGAAGCACCCGACGTCGGAGAGACTCCCCGCCGCGCGACCGCGACGGGAAGCGCCGAACGCCTGCGCGCAGTCTTCCACCACCCGCAACCCCGTCCGGGATGCGAGCTCCAGGATCGGCTCCAGGTCCAGGGGCTGCCCGTAGAGGTGCACCGGGATCACGCACCGGCTGCGCGGCGTCAGGGCGGCTTCGAGGCCGGCCGGATCCATCAACAGCGATCCCGGCTCGACGTCGACGAACCGCGGCACGGCGCCGACGGACCGGATCGCCGCGACCGTCGGGACGCCCGCGTTGGCGACGGTCAGGACCTCGTGGCCGGGCCCGACGTCGAGCGCGCGAAGCGCCAGGGCCAGGGCATCCGTACCGGAGGCCACGCCGACGGCACCCGACACGCCGATCCGGCTCGCGCACTCCTGCTCGAAGGCGTGGACCTCGGGGCCGAGAACGAGGTGCCCGGAGTCGAGCACGCGCCGCATCGCGTCCAGGATCTCGCCTCGGAATCGATCCAGCTCCGGCCGGTAGTCGAAGTAGCGAATCATCTGGACGACGGCCGGGCACGCTCCCGGTAGAAGCTCAGGGTGCTCTCGAGGCCGCGCTCGAGGTCGGTCTCGGGAGTCCATCCCGTGGCGGCGTGGAAGCGGCCAAAGTCTCCGAAGTAATCGCCGATGTCGATCTTTGCCAGATCGGGCGGGAAGGGAACCAGCTCGTGATCGAATTCGGCGAAGCGGTGCAGGATCTCCACGAACTCCAGAAGACTCGCGGGCTCCGGATGGCCGAGATTGTAGACCTCGCCCTCGACATCCTTGCATTCGGCTGCCAGCAGCAGCGCATGCACGACGTCGTCGACATGGTTGAAGTCGCGGCGCTGCTGCCCCGAGCCGAACAGCCGGATCGCCTCTCCCGCCAGAGCCTTCCGGATGAAGATGCCCGCGAAGCCCTTCTGGTCGCTGGCGAGATCCATGCGCGGACCGTAGGTGTTGGTCAGACGCAGGCTCACCGTCGGCATCCCGTAGACCCGATGGTAGAGCGTGTAGTACATCTCGGCGGCGAGCTTGTTGATGCCGTTGACGTCGACGGGGACCTGCGGGTGGTCTTCGTCTACCGGCAGGTACTGCGGCCGACCGTAGAGCTGTCGCGTGCTGGCAAAGACGATCTTCACCGCGGGATTGCCGTGCCGACAGGCCTCCAGCAACGACAGCTGGCTGCGGCAGTTGATCTCCAGGTCGGTGAAGGGATCGGCCATGCTCTCGCTGTGACTCACCTGGCCCGCCAGGCTGAAGATCACGTCGTGCCCGCCGATGATGTACTCGAGACTGTGGCGATCCCTGACGTCGGAGAAATTGACGTGGACTCGATCCCGTACGGGTTCGATGTTCTCGAGGGACGCCCCGTAGTTGGGCAACATCGAGTCCACCAGAACCACCTCGGCACCCAGGTCGACCAGCCGGATGGCGAGGTTGCTGCCGATGAACCCCATCCCCCCGGTGACCAGGACGCGCTTGCCGCGAAAGAACTCAGCCATGGGAACGCCTTCCGCTCCGAACGTAGCGCACGACGAACTGCGGGCTCTTGGTGTGGTCGAGGAACAGCCGCCCGAGGTACTCCCCGATGGTCCCCAGGATGAGCAGTTGCACTCCGGCGAAGAACACGATCGTCGCGAGCACGGTCGGCAGGCCGACGGCGACGTCCGGATTGATGTAGAGCTTGTCGACCACCACCCCGACCAGCAGCAAGAGACTGACGGACGAGGCGGCGGCGCCCAGCAACGACGCCACCCGCAGCGGGGTGATCGAGAAATTCAGAAACATGTTGAGCCACAAGCTGAACAGCTTGCGCAGCGTGTAGGTCGACCTCGAGCCCGATCTCTCGCGATGCTCGACATCGACCTGGGAGATCCTCTGGGTGGTTCGAAGGATGAGGCCGTCGATGTACGGAAACGGGCCCTTGTACCCGGTGATCTCGTCGACCACGAAGCGGTTCATCACCTTGAAGCTCGAAAGATAGAGCTCGCGGGGCTTCTTGAGCATGATGTTGGCGACCCGGTCGTTGAGCCAGCTCCCGAAATTACGCATCCGGCCGTGACGCTTGACGATGTAGCGTCCGTAGACGACGTCGTCCCCGCTTGCGATGATGGCGTCGTACATCTTGCGGACCTCGGCCGGGGGGTTTTGCCCGTCGTCGTCGAGCACGGCCGCGTACTTTCCCGTCGACTGGTTGAGCCCGGCGAGCACCGCGTTGTGCTCCCCGAAGTTCCTCGCCAGATGCACGAAGACCACGCTCTCGGGGAACTCCTCGAGCAGGTCGGTGCAGGTTCGCTCGGTGTCGTCCTGCGAGCCGTCATTCACCAGAACGACCTCGATTTCGAGGTCGCGAAAGAGCGTGTGGATCTCGCGAACGACCCCGCCGACGGTGCGGCTCCCGTTGTAGACAGGGATCACGAAAGAGATATCCACGCTGGGGCTCATGACCACCTGGCAATCAACGTAAACCTCTGGGGCGCTGTAAGATACAGCTCATTATCTCGGGGTCTCCGCGTGGTGTCAAACGGTACGGCACGCCGGAGTCCGCTCACGGTCCGTCTCCGCCGGGCCCCGGTGACGCGATGGCCGCAACCGCCTCTACCAGACCGGCCTCGACGGTCACACCCTCGGCCGTCGCCGCCTCTACTGCGGCGCGGGCCCCCCGGACGTCGCCCGTCAACGCCAGCGCCACCACGAGGTTCGTCCAGCAGTTCTCGTCGAAGGGTCGCACCTCCAGGGCGGTTGCGAGGATCGGCACCGCCTCCCCGGCCTGCCCCGACCGGATCAGCAACGCGGCCAGGTTCCCGGCGCTCTCCGGATGGCCGGGGTGAAGCGCCAACGCGCGCCGGTAGCTCGCCTCGGCATCCGAGATCCGTTCGGCATCTTGCTGGAGGACGCCGAGGTTGAACCACCCGACCACCGACCCGGGATCGCGCGTGAGGGCCGTTTCGAGCTCACGCATGCCCCGCGCCGGATCCCCGGCCCGCTTCCATGCGATGGCCCGCGACGCCACCGCCGAGGCCTCGGTTCGCCGCACCGAGCTTCCCACCGGCATCAGCAACGACGCCAGGGTGAAGGCCGTGGCGGTGGCCAGGATCGCAACGCGCTTGCGCGCCGCGAATCCCCGACGGACGCTGGCGGCGATCGTGGCCGCCCCGGCGCCGGCCGGGACGCACAGCATCGCCACGGCTGGAAGACGGTAACGACTCGAGACGTAGAAGATCCACGGTGCGGCGGCGCACGCGAGAACCGCACCCCACGCCTTCCATCCGCCCGAGCCTTCCCCGCCCCGGAAGACCAGCGCGCTCAATGCGAGCGCCAGAACGACCGCGAAGGGGACCGGCGCGATGTGTCGCCAGGGGTTGCCGTCGAGCGACGGCGAGTAGTCGAGACCGATCTCGGCGTTGGCGATCGAGAGCCCGAGCTTGCTCCCCGCCAGGACGGCGCTTCCGAGGGGATCGGCGACCCGCGCCGAGACCGCCCGCGTCGCCCAGTAGCGATCCGCCTCGACGGCGTCCATCGGCCGCCCGGCGAGTCGCGCCGCGAAGAGGGTCGCCTCCCGTTTCTGACTTCTGACATCGGCACTGAAGCCTCGCGACCAGGTGAAGGTCCCGTCGGCTCCCGGGGCATTGCCGTGATAGAGCGTGATGCCGCCGTTCGACGAGATCGGAACGAGATGGCCGGAGCGGATCGCGTTCAGCACCGTGACCGGGGAGACCGCGATCACCAGACCCGCGACGGTCACGAGGGCGGCCAGCCATCGACGTCGGGCGAGGTCGCCCGCCGCCCACAGCATCGGCACCAGCAAGAGGTTCGGGCGAGCCAGCGACGCCGCGCCGGCGAGCAGGCCCGCCGCGCCCGCGGAGGGAAGTCGGGGAAGGGATGAGAGGTAGAGCGCACCGCCCAGCAGAACGAGCGCCACGGATTCCCCCACCGGCCGCGAGGCGAAGAACAACGCCGGGTGATAAAGTAGCATAAGCGCGGCTGCCCACAGGCCTTCGGCGGGCCCGACCAACCGGCGTCCCGCCAGGGCGATCAAGCACGCGGCCGCGACGACCAGGAGATGCTGCAGGAGGTAGAGGGCGGCGAAGCGCTCTCCGGCCACACCCAGGAACCCTGCCAGGAGGTAGCCGTACAGGGGCGCCAGATAGAACGCGCCGGCGTCGGCACCCTCGCTGCGCAGGATCGCGTGGGCTCGCTCCAGGTAAAGGGCGCCATCGAGCACCGGTGAGGAGAACGTCGGATCGTCGGGGGGTTGAGCGCCGACGTAGGCGATTCTTCCGAGGAGCGCCGCGACCACCATGGCGAGGAGAATGATCGTGAAGGCCCGCGACGTCACGGGCCTCGAGCGGATCGTCGGTGCCATTGTCCCCACGCGCCAAGCCTAACCCATCGGAGCCGCTCCCGATCGCCATCCCCGGACCTTCCGCGCCCAGGCCCCTAAATCACACCAGGATATGGAGATAGCGGCCGCACGATTGCCGGGCCCTGTCGATCGCCGTAGAATAGGGGTTGGCTTCCTCGGCGGACACCCGCAACGAGGCTCCCTCGCGTTCCGATCCGATCTCGGGAAAGGTGTAATCGCGTTGCCGTTAGACACCATGGCGGTGCGGTCGTGGCTCAAGGTCCACGGCCTCGTGACCGAGGCCCTCGCCAAGCGCGTCTCGTTCGGGATGTACGACGGCCGCAACCTGCGGGAGCGGGGACGTGGCGAGGGTGCGGTCCCGGTGCTGTTCGCGATCCCACCGATGAGCGACGTCAACGGTGCGCTTCCCCATCCGGGCGTGCGGGTGCTGCAGACGATCCTTCGCCACGACGGCGTCCCGTGCGAGGTGCTCAACTACAACCTGCCCGTCACTCATCCTCGGGACCCTTTCGACCACCTGATCGAGGCCGTCCGAGAGCTCGGAGTCCGGATCCTGGGCGTCTCGACCTACAGTCAGGCGATCCGCCACACCCTCGAAGGCCTCCAGCGAGTCAAGGCGGCCTGCCCGGATCTCGTCATCGTCCTGGGCGGTCCTCACCCTACCGAGTCGTACCTCAGCCTCATGGGAGTCGGGTTCGTCGACTACGTCTGCCGCGGTGAGGCCGAGGAGAGCTTCCCACGCCTGGTGTCGGAGATCCTGGCGGGCCGGACTCCCGCCGCCGGGGAGATCCCCGGGGTCTACCGTTACAACCGGGAAAGCCGGGAGATCGAGGGGGTGCCGGCGGCCTTCATCGACCTCGAGCCCTTCGACGCCAAGGCTCTCCTGCGCTACCACTTCTCCCGCGACGAGATCCGGCAGTACAGGCTCTACCGCGGCGCCCACGGCACCGCCGGCGCCGAGTACTGGCCTGTGGCACTGGTCCGGGGCTGCCCGTACGCCTGCACGTTCTGCGCGGCCTATCAGATGTCGGGCAAGAAGCTCCGATACCGCAAGGTCCAGTACGTCGTGGACGACCTCGCGTTCTATCTCGAGAAGTACGGCCGACGACAGTTCACCTTCGTCGACGACGCCTTCACCGAGAATTACGAGTACGTCGTCGAGCTTTGCCGCGAGATCCTGCGGCGCGGCCTGCGGGTCTATTGGACGACCGACAACGGCATCCGCTACGAGACCCTCGGACGCGGCAAGCGGCTCGACGCTTTCATGAAGCGCAGCGGCGTCGAGACCGTCGACGAGCTCATCGACCTGATGATCCGCGCCGGCTGGCGGGGCACCGCCGTCGGGATCGAGTCCGGCTCCGAGCGCGTTCGACGGGATCTGGTGCGCAAGGGCGGCGCTCGCCTCGGCAACGACGAGATCATCGACAATCTCCGGAACCTCAAGCGAGTCGCCAAGCGCCGACGCGCCTACTTCTACGTCAACGGCTTCATGATGGCGGGCTTTCCGCGCCTGCCGCTCAAGCACGGCGCGACCGCCCCGGCCGAGACGGAAGAGGAGATGGAGGAGACCCGGCGCTTCACCCTCGAGATGCGGGATCGAGGGGCGATCGACATCATGAACCTCAGCATGGTGATCCCCCTGCCCGGCACCGACATGTGGAGCTGCCTCGACATCCGCGAGAA
>Ga0316187_10000076_pt1 | contig 58723 bp, 45 predicted proteins | sample CroRivburrow1_MG_FD_204927 | JGI IMG/M metagenome (GOLD analysis project Ga0316187, IMG submission 204927) | Coastal sediment microbial communities from Maine, United States - Cross River worm burrow 1 | ecosystem: Environmental > Aquatic > Marine > Coastal > Sediment | place: USA: Maine...
GGAACTTGCATGGTGAATTCTCCTTTTCGGTTTTATCGTATAGCTCAAAATAGGAAAAGGAAGTTACTCAGAAAAGGTGTAGTTCGCCGGATGCTTACAAATAATGTCTTGAAGAACCCCGACCCCACAAAGAAAGCATCGGAAACGACGCCACTAGACTTATCCTTCTCCTATATTCGAACTATGTCGTCTTCCACCATCTTGATTGCCTTGCAAAAAGGAGCTCTTGGAGAAAACCCGGAACAAAGTTTATTTTCTGCAGAAGGGGTCAATGTTAACTCGAAAGCATTTGACCACGGGAAGTTGGCTTATGAAGAAATCTTGAAAGGACGAGCCGAAATGGCGGTTATACCGGAAGAGCTTTTCAAAAAAATAAAGCATCACGATATTAGCCCGATTGCATCAGTTGAAATCCCTGCCACTCTAACAAGGGCAATTACTTTTAACAAAAAAATCCGTTTGGAATTGAAGGAAGCTAAAGATCTGAGAGAGCATATCGGTAAAATGGGAGTTTTGGAAGGCTCTTATTCATATCACTTGCTCACTCGTGAGTTGGCAAACTTTTTTGAATTAATTAAATTTCCTCAGCGCCCTGAACCCATATTGTATAAATTAACCCCTCCGACAAGAGAAAAAGTAATTCATGAAATCTCCAACGATTTACAGAACGGCGCCATTGACGTCTTTGTTGGAAAACACCCTCTTATTTATGAAATAGCAACCAAGGTTAAGGGGAAATCTCCACTTTCGCTTAACCTGATTTCATTGCTGGATAAAACCCGTGACACAACAAGATACCTCATCGTCGCTAGAAATGAGATTGCAAACAACGGGGAACTGCTTAGATGCTTTTTCAGGGCTCTCTTGCGAGCCAACGATTTTCTTAATAGCCCCCAAAACAAGGAACAGGCTCTCCTTATTATTTGTCAATCACTAGACATCGATCCAAATTTTTTCAATTTGAAAGAATGGAAGGCCTTCAAAGAAGAATGGGAGTCCTTTGATTTTAAATTCCGAATACACAATTTGATTTTAGCAAAAAAACTATTGCTTACCGAGAAAGAAAAAGCAAGAATAAAGAGAAGATCAAAACGGGAAAGATATAATTTCTAAACAAGTCTCTCGTCGCTTCATTAAAGCAAGATTCGACTCTGGCTCAAACAAGCAAACAGCTCTGGTGAACAGCAAGATTTCCGGAGAAGTATAAGCGCCAAAGGCGGCGACCTACAGAAATAATCAGCAAGTACGCTGAAAAATCATACAGCAGCCATCTTCAAAAAGAATAGCCGCTATACCTCTTTCTTTTTCCACTTGCCTCGCTTGAATAAAATTACCCCGAATAGCCCGATCAATGATTCAGAAATAATCACGGAAGTAAAAACACCTGGTTCGCGCAGTCCAAGCCCGGAGAAAAAAAACAAATCAGCCTGTGTGGCCAGCATGTACGCCAACGGTATTTCAGTAACCCAAAAGCAAATAAAATTAATTTTGGTCGGCGTGGCAGTGTCACCGGCGCCGTTAAAAGCCTGAACGAGAACCATGCCGAATCCATAAAAAGGATAGCCATAGCTGAAATATCGCAAGGCTTGCGCGCCAATTTTGACAACCTCCGGATCCTGAGAAAAAATTCGGATCAAGGTTTCATCGAACAGATAAAAAAAGATGCCTATCGAGCTCAAGAATGCGACATTCACCCATGCGGTTTTCCAGACTGACTTTTCGGCTCGGTCGGCTTTTGCGGCGCCGAGATTTTGGCCAACCAGCGTTGCAGCCGCATTGCTCATTCCCCAGGCTGGCATAATCGAAAAAATCACAACCCGAATAGCAATTGTGTAGCCGGCCAAAGATTCACTGCCAAAAGTGGCCATAATGCGCATCAAGCCAATCCAGCTTGAGGTTGCGATAATAAATTGAGCAATTCCACCGAGCGAAAGCTGAACCAGCTTTTTCATCACGCCAAAGTTTAGCTGCAAATAGCCGTGCCGAAAATTGATTCTGCTTTTTGTATTTGCCAACATGGCGAACTGGTAGAACACGCCAACGCAGCGACCAACTATTGTGGCAATGGCGGCGCCTTTTATACCGAGTTCCGGAAAGAATCCAAGCCCCATTATCAAGCAGGGATCCAGGATTAAATTTAACCCATTAGCAATCCAAAGCGCGCGCATGGAAATGGCTGCGGCGCCGGCGCCGCGAAACACGGCATTATTGACAAAAAGCAGCATGATTACGACATTGGCGCCAATCATCAGGGTCGTATAGTCGAGGCCTTTTGCAATGACATCTGGCGCAGCGCCCATCATAACCAACAGGTTTTCGGAGAAAAATATCCCCGAAATTGCAATCGGCGCCGAAATTAGAAGTGAAACAAGGATAGCTTGCAAAGCCGCAACCGAAGCTTCCTGTCTTTTCTTTTCACCAATGCGACGCGCAACCATAGCCGTGGTTGCCATAGCCAAACCGACTCCGATTGCATAAACAATGGTCAACATCGATTCAGTCAGGCCAACCGCAGCCACCGCATCGGAGCCGAGTCTGGAGACAAAAAATATATCCACTACGGCAAACACAGACTCCATCATCATTTCCAGCACCATAGGAACCGATAGTAAAAAAATTGCCCGTCCAATGCCGCCTTGCGTAAAATCTTGCTCAGAGCCGGCAATCGCCTCTTTCAGGTCACGCCATAGACCCGATTTTTGAGCGGGCAGGGGAAGCGCCCTGTCTCGTGAGATTGTATCTGTATTTATTGAAGTTGACATCGTTGATAATCTCTCCTCTTAACGAGATAGTCATACCTGTCCACAAAGCAGAAAGGTCAAATAGTTTAAAATCACATTATATAACGGTTGAAGAGAGAAGGTGATAAGTCACCAAGACTGGCAGATGGAACGTGGTGTGAATAGGTAATAAATGGATAAGCGTGCAGGTTTCCGTGCAAAATCAAATCAACAAGCCTGATGCCTATTTCTCTTCTGCTGTAACACAAACGGTTGCGGTTTTAGCGCTAAACATCAGTTTTCTCCTGTTTATCTGTTTCATTGATTTGTGAGAGTAAAGATACACATTATCAAGCGCGGCGCAAGACTTTTTTAGGCTGTAAATGAAATTTGAAGCGACCCGGTCGCAAAGCAAAAGCTCTTCGGCGCTCATCAAAATATTTTAGAACGAAACGCTTCCCTTTTCTCACTTTGGTGAAAAATGGTAAGCCGAAAACCCTCCTTCAATTACTTTAGACGGGTGAACGACCACGTTGAATTCGTTGTCGGCAAAAACCATGTCACAGCAAGGCGCTGTTGTCGATTAACTGTTTTTCCAGCTTCTCAATGAGACAGGCGGGCGGCTTCGAGGCATAAATTCCGGCTTTACTTTCAACATCAGATGACGCGCCGCGAACAAAGAGATAGATAACGCCGCCAAAATTTTTCTCATACTCATAATTCCGCAGGCGTTTTTTCAAATATTGATGCACCGCCAGGACATAAAGATGATACTGCAAAATATAATAGCTTTCAGACATCGCAGTTTCTAAAGCTGCAAACTCATATTCAGCCCTGGTTGAACCAAGGTAATTTGACTTCCAGTCGACAATATAATATTTGCCGTTATGCTCGAACACCAGATCGATAAAACCTTTGATAAAACCCTTTAGCGGAGAAAATGAGAGCGTCTCCACTTTATGTGGGAATTGCTCAGGGATATTCATGTTGGCGGAGGTCGCAAAAACGCCTTTCAGGGTTTCAGGTGTGATTTTCCTGAGCGGGAAATAAAATTCCATCTCATTCAAACGTTTTTCTTTGGAAATGTCCGCCAGCGAGAACGTGTCTCCGGCAATTGTAAGGCGCAGATTCACTACATTTTGCAGCATGGTGAATGTGGCCTTTTCCCATTGTTCCTCCAGCCGATAATCACTCAATTTTTGCTCGATGAGTTTACGCACGCGACTTTCTTTCAGGTTCGCATAGTCAATATTTTCAAATAAATCATGCACAAACAAACCGGTTACAGCTCCACGCGGAAAGGTCAAAAAATTTTCAAAATTGCGCTCGACAAATTTGATAATTGGCGCTGCAAACAAAAAGTTGTCATGGTCAGCAGATTCCGCTGTATGAGGCATAGCCGATGTCAGCCCTGTAAAGCTGGAAATTCGGGTCGACATGTCGATCTCCCCGACAAAATTTCTTCTTGATAAATCGTGTTGACTGTCCACTCCTTTGCTTACGGTCACTCCGAAAGCTTCCGGCATTTCTGCAAAACCAATGCAGCCCCTTGAATTGCTTGCCAATTCCAGGGCGACCTGACGAAACTGATTTGCATCCAATTCTTTCAAATGGCTTTTGAGCGTTTGAACAGGATCGTCTTCATCAAAAGTCTCTGGTTTGTGCAGCAGATATGCCAAAGCCGCTGTCCTGCTTTTCTCCAAAGGCCCCCAAACCAGATAGCACCGCTGTTTTGCCCGAGTCAGGCTGACGTATAACAAACGCAGATTTTCCGCCAGCTTTTCTTTCTCTGCAAACCGTTTATGGATCTCATACTGTTCAGAACCAAGGTCGATTGTCAATCTATTTTGCTGATTAACGTCGTGGAATTCCAATACAGTTTCATTTCGGGAAAGCTCGGACGCGCTCCAGGCAAAGGGGCAAAAAACCACCGGATATTCAAGACCTTTGCTGCGATGCATGGTAATCAAATGAATGGCCTTTTCATCGCTTTCAAGCCTGATTTGGTATTCCTCAAGACTGCGATCAATGTTGGCGCGCTGCCCGGCAAGCCATTTGCGCAAGCCGCGCATACCAAGTCGTTTTTTTAACGAAACCTCATTTAACACTTCCATGAGATGCAATAAATTGGTGACCCGACGCTCTCCATCGGCAAAGGCCAGCAGGCGCGGAACCACTTCCTCCACAGAAAGCAATTCCTTGAACATGCGGATAAATCCAAATTTGCGCCAAAGTTTTTGATAATCTATAAAGCGCAAGCGCCAGGCTTCCAGCAACACTTCATTTTCATCCTGTTCGGACAAGTTTTCGGCGCCAACGCCCAGCAGCTCGGTGGCGAGCGCAGCCTTTAAATATCCGGATCTGCCTGGTTCAATCACCGCCGCAAGAATTTGTTCAACTTCAACAACCTCATCCGCTTCAAACAGGCTGGCGGCGCTTTGCAGCACACTATTAATTCCACAACGTCGCAACGCAAGCTGCACTTCCAGCGCTTCCACGTTGCGACGAACCAGGACAGCGATATCCCTTTCCTGCAAAGCTCTGTCGCCCAGTTGCGCTTTGCCAACGCGAGCCAGATTTAACAAGCGCGCTACCTCTGTAGCGACCGCCGCCGCGATCTTTTTGTTAATTGCAACGACGGGTCGACCTGCCTTTTTATCCTCTTCAGGATTCCAATACCACAATTGAAAAGGTTCTTCGGCAAGGCTGGAGAGCATTAATTCCGCATGGTTGGCCTGAACGGCAGAGCGGGTTTGATAAAATGGAATGGCTTTATAAAGAAAGCTGTTCTCAACGGCTGAAAACAATTTGTTGACCGCAGAGACCAGCTTGCCTGCCGAACGATAATTTGTCGTAAGCGTGAACCGCTTGTTTTCAGCGACTTGCGTTTTGGCTTGCATATAGGCAAAAATATCTGCGCCGCGAAAACTATAAATGGCTTGTTTTGGATCTCCGATTAAAAACAGAACACTGCCTGAACCAGTAAAAGTATGGTTAAAAATATCATACTGAACGGGATCGGTATCCTGAAACTCATCAATTAAAGCGGCGGGAAATTTGTCGCGAATACCTTTGGCAAGACCAGCGTTATCGCGCTGCAAGGCAGCATATAAATTTAACAGCAAGTCATCAAAATAGTAAATATTTTGTTTCTGCTTACGTTGCCTGAGTTCTGTTTTTACATATTGAAACAGTGTTTCCTTTATTTTGAGCATGCGCAGATTGTACAAGGAATCCAGCAAGGTATGGGTCTCAAACAAATCGTCGCACAAATCAAAAAACACATGGGATGGGGCAATGAAATTTTTCTTGGTATTCGCTTGTAAAAAAGCGTTAGTCAATTTTTTCAGCCCTGCAAAAGCGACAGACTGTAGCATTTTGGATGAAAAATAAAAATCCATATCGCCAAGCAGTTTGCCCACTTGCTCGCTACGATATTGACGACCGCTTAAACCCTCAAAAAAAAGCATTTTGACAATTTCATCTCGGTGGCTAAGCCAGAGGCGCTTGGCCTGATAATAGGCGTCTTCGTAAGCTCGTTCGGCGGCGGCGCAGTCCACCTCTGCCATCTCCGGCAAAATATGAAGTTGCAAACGTCCCGTTCGATTGGCGAGCAATTTAACCAAAGCGTCAATGTTGGCGTTTTTCAACGCGTATTGCAGGAAAGTTGGAGAAGCGTTATAAAACTGTTTGCGCCAAAAATCCTGAACTGTTTCAAGCAGCAACTCCTTTTCTTCCGGTATCAGGCGCGCATCAAACAAACCGCCGCTTTCAAATGTATATTGCTGCAATACACGCGAACAAAAGCGGTGAATGGTGAAAATAGCGGCTTCGTCAAAATTTTGCAAAGCGGCATGCAGGCTTTGTTGCGCTGCGCCTTTATTTTTTCTTCCGTTTAAATACTTTGTAAGGCTCGGATCGCTGGTTTCATTTTGAATCAAACCCTGTTTCGCTTCCAGCAGCGTTTCATAGATTCGCTCTTTCAGTTCATTGGTCGCCGCTTCGGTAAATGTCACCACAAGAATCTGGTCAACGGTCAGTTTGCGTTCGATGATTAAGCGTAAGTAGAGCCGGGTGATAGCGAACGTTTTTCCCGTTCCGGCGCTTGCTTCGATCAGATTTCTGCCCGTCAAAACGGTTTTCAGAGGGTCAAACGGTGTAATATTCATTTAGACGCCTCCTCAACGCTATCAAAAATCGGTTTCCAAACTCGGATTGCCAGTTCAACAAATTCTTCATTGAGCGGCTCGGCTTTTCGACCAAAGCAGCGGTTGAAATAGGGGTCGGCAACTTCCGCAAAAATGCGACTTCCGCTGCCCCACGGATTGCCGCCAAACCACATCTGGTTTGCTTTACGAAGCGCATCGTCGGATTTCTTGTTCTGGCGAATGACAGTTTCGCAATAGGCAAAAGAGCTTTGAGGGAAAAATGGCAGCGGTCGCAAAAGACCTTCTTTGAATAGCTTCAACAGATCGCTCAGAATGGCTTTTGCATTATCCAGCGGTCGGAATCTAAAAATCGAGGGAACGCAATCTTTCATATCTTTTACGCCCGCTAAAATCGTCTCTCCCGGATAAGGCGAAGACGAGTCAAAGTTCAACGCCAGATGTCGCAACCAGGCCAACAAATAATCCTTCGGACGAACCGCAGCATAACGATAAACCAGCAATCCTTGCTCTGAAATGGGCACTAATCGCGCTTTGACAGCAAACCCGTCTATTTTCTTTTCAAATTCAAGCGGCGGCATAATTACCCCGGCCTTGAACGGAGCAAGCTTCTCCCAAAAAACCGCCACCTTTTCGTCCAAAAGATCGAACTCAAGCTCACCGACCGCACCATGCGGCAATTTTCCGTCAAGCAACGCAACCTGCCTGAACGCGCGTTTTTCCTCGCCACCCGCCTGCAATAGCTCGTTTGATATGACGTAGCGCTCAAGCCCTGCCAATGCAAAGTCTTCAACGTCGCGCAAAGGTTCATTTGATTCACCCAACCACACATTCAATCGACGATTGAACAGGTATTGCGTCGGGTTTCTAAAAAATTGATAGAGCTCCTGCAAGTCAATGCCTGGCGCTTCCAAAATCGGTTCAGGAAGTGGTTCTGAAAAAAATAAAGGGGGCGCTTCCCGAACATTTTGCATTTGCGCGGCGGCTTTCAGGTTGTCTTCAGAGTAACTAAACAGACTGGAGTCTTCCGTGAAATATTTTGGACTGAAGGCTTGCAGCTTGTGTTCTCTTATCAGTTTTTTTGACAGAGATTGCATTGATTTTTCATCAAGGTAATTGAGCAGCTCCGTGACAACGACAGATGGAGGAATTGAAGAATCATCCCTGACACTGCGGCCAACGTAGCTGATATAAAGTGTTTCACGCGCAGACAGAATTGTTTCGAGAAAGAGATAGCGGTCATCGTTGCGACGGGCTCTGTCTCCGGGACGCGGCTTTTCAGCCATTAGATCAAAACCAAGCGTGGACTGGCTGCGTGGATAAACAGAATGGTTCATACCGAGCAGGCATATCACTTTTGCCGGAATACTGCGCATCGGCAACATGGAACAAAAAGTGACGCCGCCGCTCAGAAAGCCAAAACCCTGCATGTCGCGTGTAAGTCTCGACTGTAAAAAATACTGCGCCAGATCAAGGCCGATCGGCTCATCATGGCCGGACAGATCTTCAATTTCGACTAAATCGGTAAAAAGCCTGCGTAAAGCGCCAAGCTGCGGTTCGTTCCGAACACTTTCAGCAAACATATTTTCTGTTAAATCATGCAAAAACAAAGCCCATTCCTTTAGCGTTCGATCTTTCTTAAGCAAGTCAACGCGATGAAAAAGGACTGTCGTAAATTGCAGAAACCTGCCCAGTGTTACGACTTCTCCACCCTCTACAGCATCCACCGGCAAGAATTGATCGGCAAACAATTCAAGGCCGTTCTGCGGCAGCGCAACGCCTAACAGTAATCGCCGCAACCCGTCGCTCCAGGTGTTTTGTTCTAATGCGGGCAGCCCTTGTTTTTTGCGATGCTCTGCGTTCAATCCCCAGCGAATATTTGCCTGTTTTAACCAATTCTGAATTGGCTCCAAATCATCCGGCTTCAGTTCAAAGCGATCTTGTATGGCTTCAAATTCAAGTATTTTCATAACCTGAGAAATATTGAGTCGGCTATTGGGCAAGTCAAGAATTGCAAGGAACGCTTCTGCAATTTCACTATCTTCACTATGTGAACGATCAGCAATACTGTAAGGCACACGTATGGTTTCATTGAAAGTCTGTTCGAAAATACCTTTGATCATTGGCGCGTAGGCCTCGATATCTGGCGCAATAACCAAAATGTCTCCGGGCGTCAGATCGGGATTGACGCTAAGCAGTTGTAAGATTTGATCGTGCAGAATTTCAATTTCACGGTTTTCGCTATGGCAAACATGTATTTGTATGGAATCATCTGCAACATACAAAAATTTCCGGGAGTCCTCTTGAGCGTCAGGGTCGCGACCCAAGATTTCCTGTTGCGTTTTCCCAAGCAAAGTATGGGTTGAAGAATCTACAAAACAACTGACCACATTTGGATTAAATTCATCTTCCAGCATTCCGAAAAAATCAGCTCCCAACTTGCCAAAAGATTGCAACAGTGGATTGACTTGATCAGAGAAGTCTATTGAAAGTTGAGACTGGTCTTGCGTTCGAGCAAGAGGAGCCGATGAATCAAACCAATATTCCCGGCACGGATTCATCAAAAAGATGTTAACTTCCAAATATTCACTAAGCGCGTCGAAAATGTGTATATGAAATGGCGGCAAAGTTGAAATTCCGAATATAGCGACACGCTCAGGCAATTCAATGTTTTTCAAAGTAACACCGGTTGAAAGCGACACCATTTTTTGTCCCAAAGCAGCTCGATGCAAATCATTTGGTTTAAATTTAAGTCTGCGCCAAAGTTTGGCTTGCCAGTGGACTTCTTTGCCCTGTTCCCAACCCAATACCATTTCAGGTCGAAATAAAAGATATTGATCGTACAGGTCAGCAATTCGCAACGAAAGTTGCAACTGTTTCAGCGGTCTGCGCAGACCCTGAAGATAGTTTTGCAGAACAGAAAACTCAGGTTCGGCCAGACAATCTGGAATAATTTTCATTATCTGCCATGCGAGCGTCGACGACTCATAAGCTGAAGTTTCAGGAAGTTCAGGCAAAAAATGCGCTGCAACATGACGAAGAAATGTGTTGGGAAAAGGGAAATCAATATTTGCGCAGATACCCTGTTGTTTGGCAAGCTGCTGAGACAACCACCGCTGCATACCTTTGCTTTGAACAACAATAATTTCTGAGGCAAATGTTTCTTGCAGTGGTCGTCGAAAAGTTGTTGCGAGAGCCGCTGCAAGTTCTTCGAGTTTGTTGCTTTTAATAATATTTATGGGCAATAGAAGCCCCCTTGTTGGTGAATTGAGGCGTAAAGTACAAGAGTCTGCCCTTTTATTCAATCTTTCCGCCAAAAAAATTAAAACAGGAAGTCAGGAACTCTGAAAAGCGGTCGATATAATAATTTAAATTTTCAAGATCGGAGAAAGGGATGCAAAATAAAAGACACTTAGCACGAATACAGCTACCAAAGCCGCTTGAGATTTACGTACCCGAAGAAAAAGAACCTTTTGGTCTGCTAATAGATGTTCACTTTGAAGGCTTTTTGGTGATGCATCGCAGAAGACTTATTAAACAAAAACAGTTGTTTGCATTCTGCTTGGAAATACCGCATGATTGGGGTGATTTTGCCAAGCTATCTTTCCAGGGCGAAGCCTTGTGGACAACAGAGGATTTCTCGCCGGAGCTTTATAACACCGGTTTTCGTTTTGTGAATTTTTCTAAAGAAAACACCAAAGCCATTCAACGGCTTTCCGAAATAGTAGCCATACCAAATGAACCATCTGACTGCGCGTCGGGCATCGCCTGAAAAACGCAAAACCTGGCAAACAAAGGCCGCGCGCAAACTAGCGGTTGTTCCCGAATATTTCGAGGTTTCAACTCAAACCGCCTTTATTGTCTGTGGGAAATGTAAACATCAATTTAAAAGAAACCTTGTGCCGAACGTAAACGAACCTGTTTTCATTTGTCCGGATGAAAAATGCAAAGCCCGTAATTGGACACCCATTACCTATAAAATTAGCTATTCATAGAACACAATTGATTGCGTTGGCGCGTGAAGAGTAAAAATAGAACGCAAACTTACCAACCCTTGACAATAAGTCCTGAACTCAATACCTTTCGTAACTTTGTTTATAATTTCATGGAAGCCCATTTTCAAATTTTATGAATCTATGCAAAATTTAGATGATGTTTACAGCAGACAGCATATTTTAGCTGCGATAGAAAAAGTCAATCACGAAGTCTCTCGAAAATTCTCTCCACTTTCATACGACGATTTCTATACTCGTTTTCCTGGAAAATGGTCGCCCTATGACACGCTGCGTCATCTTATTAAGTCGGTAGAACTTGTTGCCTTGGCAATGAACAAACCCAAGTTTATTCTTGCAATAAAATTTGGCAAAAGTGACCGCTCCTCACTACGTTTTGCACAGATAAAAAACCAATATTTTCGTGTTTTAGACAAAGGAATCGCGGTTCCAGACTATGCGCCAACTTTTGAAGAAATTCCTGGCAGTGAAGCAGAAGCGGAAAAGAGCAAACGCCTGACACTTGCTAAATGGGGAAAAACCGATCAGCGGCTAATAAAAGTCGTGACAAAATGGGTTGATCTCGAGTTCGACAAATATCTGTTGCCACATCCGCTTTTGGGGGAAATCACTGCGCGGGAATTACTCTTTACAACAATGTGCCACACACATCATCATGTTAACTCTTTAAACAAACTGCTTAAAAAGAACAAGAAACAGTAGTTTCCAGCCTTACCTTGAAGCTCTATCGTCTCACTTCCATTTATAGCCACAGTAAAATATTTCAGTTGCTCGCCCAAAAAATATCTGGCGGACACTCCTTTATAATAAATATAAAAACATTATTTTTTTTGGATATTTCAACTTGACTCTATCTTTAATTCTAGTTAGATTGACAGCCTTTAACAGGAGAGCCTCATGGCAAAGATAAGCCGAAAGTCAGGTGTTGTAAAAATTGCGTTTTCGAGATTAAATTATTATCTCTTCGGAGCCAGCGCATTAATTTTGGCTATTGGTTACTGGGCTTTGTCACAACCGCCAGTGAATGGCTTTTTGAGTTTGACATTTGCTCCGGTCATGCTGGTTATAGGGTACTGTGTTATGATTCCTGCGGCAATTATGGTTGACGGGGAAAAAAAGCACAGCGGAGAATAGAAAATTTGTTGGTACAAGGGACCGTGGTGTAGCCTGGTTAACACGCCGGCCTGTCAAGCCGGAGATCGCGGGTTCGAATCCCGTCGGTCCCGCAAAAAAGCCAATGCATTTCATAAAAGTGTGTTGGCTTTTTGTTTTCTATTGACTAACTTTTGAAACAAAATTGTTTGATGTATGTTTTAGCTTATGAAATGTAATCTTTTTTACTGTTCTATAGATGAAGAGAGGCTCTAATGAAGTTGTTGGACATTCTGAGCGAAGATCGTGTCAAAATTCCTCTCGATAGCACTGACAAAACTCAAATCATTGAAGAAATGGTTGCTCTTATTGGAGCGTCAACAAAACTGAAAAATCAAGATCAAGTTTTGAAAGCCGTGCTCGACAGAGAAGCTGTAATGAGCACTGGCGTCGGCGACGAAATTGCTATTCCACATGGAAAATCAGAGGGAATCAAGGACATTGTCGTTGCTTTGGGAATAACAAAAGAACCAGTAAACTTTGACTCTGTTGACGACAAACCTGTCCGTCTTGTTTGGCTTTTGATTGGCCCTCAGGAGAAAACTGGACCGCATCTAAAAGCCTTAAGCAGAATATCGCGCCTCATGCACAAAAAAGACTTGCGTGACAAGATCATCGGCGCCTTAAAACCAAAAGAAATTATTGACGCAATTGATTCTGAAGAACAAAAATTCTTTCAAGATTAATAAGTCACTCCCAAGGCTCTCCCCCATTGCCATACGGCTTCAAGTGATTTTCGATTACTTTGAATCCCGCCAAGATTGAGGCGTCAGTTTGCTTTCAAACTCAGAAGTCAAAAGGTTAACCTCCTTCAAACAAAAAAAATACCGGGATCAGGAAAAAAGATTTCTGGTTGAAGGTGTTCGTCTTTGCGAGGAATTAACTCACTCGACTTTTGAGGTTGAGCGGCTTATTTATTCAGCAGAGGCCTATAGCGCACAACGCAGTCACGCAGTCATAAAAAAAAATTCCGACAAAGGGATTGTCTGTACACAGGCGGAACCCAAACAAATTGCCAAAATTTCCGACACGGTCAGCCCGCAGGGGATTGTGGCAATTGCTGTTCAAAAGAAAGAGTCATTGCAATCAATATCGAGGGGCGGCGGCAAGTTAATAGTCGCTCTGTTGGATTTGAGAGATCCTGGCAACATTGGCGCAATTTTACGCACGGCAAGCTGGTTCGGCGTTGATGGCCTTCTCCTTTGCGGCAATTCCATCGAGTTATATAATCCAAAAGTTGTGCGCGCAAGCATGGGCGCAATTTTTCATTTGCCTGTTGTGGAGAATGTGGCACTCAGCGCCGCGCTGAACGACAACCTGTTTGCAGAGTACAATCTTTTTCTCGCCGACACGCACGGTTCCGCCAATTATCACGAAGTTTCATATACCGGCAAACAAATGCTGATTCTGGGCGGGGAAACCGCTTCTGTTCCGGATCACTTAAAACGCTCTGTTCAGGGGCGAATTCATATTCCTGCAAGAGGGGCGGGCGATTCACTCAATGTGTCCGTCGCCGCAGGTATTATTCTGGCGCAAATGGTGAAAGAACAAAATGAACGAACATGATAATGATTTATCAGAGACCTTCCCTAAACTAAAAAAAGTTATTTTGCTGCTCGTTTCAGGTTTATTTCTCTCCCTAGCAACCACCTTGCTTTTACAGGATTTTGAAAACAGTTTCCAAATTGCTGTGGGTCAACTCTGCATCATCTTGCCGTTGATCCTTTATGTCCGCGCGCAAAAACTGAACCTGAAAATTGTTTTTCGCTTAAATCGCGTGTCGCCTAAATTGCTGGCGGCCAGCCTAATTCTTGGAATTTCACTGCCATTGCTCAATGACGAGCTCGACCGAATTATCAACATAATAATGCCAATGTCGGAAGAGCAAATTCAAATTCTCCTTGAAGTCTTGGTCGCAAAAACGGGTTTGGATTGGTTCTTTTTATTAATAGGTGTTGTGCTTGTCGCCGCTATTGGTGAAGAGATTATTTTTCGCGGCCTTATTCAACAAATACTGGAAAGGCGATTTGATATTCTACAGGCTATTGTTGTCACGGCCTTAATTTTCGGGTTGATTCATCCAACCCCATGGTTTTTACAAGTTGTTTTCATGGGCAGTCTACTGGGCTATATTGCATGGCGCGCGAACAGCGTAATTCCATCGATGATCATACATGCATTTCACAATACATTTGCTTTACTTTCGATGAACTGGCAGGGAGACAGTCCGCAGTGGTATGAATGGGGGCCGCATGTTCATCCCACGGTTATTGCCATCGCAGCATGCATAATTTTTTATAGTTTTAAATGGTTTAATCAGTTGTGCGACTTAGGCAAGGAGAAGTCTTAAAAAAGACTCTAAGTTTATAACTTAACTATCTTTATAAAAAACTCTCCTCAGGGGGAACTTTTTGTTCCGTTTTACATTTTTTTTCTTTCCGCACAATCCCAAATTTGTCCATATAAATATTGTAAATTTTCAAGCATCTATGACTCAACACCTTAGAATAACAAGTTTTTTTATGAAAAAAATTCTGATTCTGAATGCAGACCTTGGAACACAGATGCAGATTTACCTCGCATTATGCGATGCATATCAAATTGAAATTGCAGAAAATATTGACGCGGTGATGTATTACTTAAGAAAGATGCGACCAGAAATACTCGTATTAGACTACAATCTCGAAGCATTACAAACCAATGGACGAACAGGCGCGGATGTGTTGCGCAAAGTAAAAAAGAAGTATCAGGATTTAAAAGTGGTTCTTCTTGTGGACGGAGACGACAGAAAGCATGAAATTGATGGAGAAAGCGACACAGCCGATAGTATTTTATTCAAACCAATTAAAAATCGAAACCTAATATCTTCAGTTAAAAAATTAGCTGAAATTGAGACAGCAAGTTTAGTCTCTTAATCCCATTACTGCAACTTTGAACCGACAACCTAGCCGTTGATCGGGATTAGGGGGAGGCCAGCGCCGCAAATGCGACGCTGGCCGTTCTTTTTTATACCACATCCCACATTCCCCCAATTCCACACCCAGAAAGATTGAACTTAGAAAAGCCTGAAGCTGTTATTCAGCTTCAATGTTATTTTTCCTATTCATCACCTGGCAGATCCAACCCGTACCGCTCGCTAATATCCAAAGGCGGCATCGATCCATCAATGGGTTTGCCAGCTTTTACATACCAGTCATACCAGTCAAGAATTCGATGAACGACATCTACCTGTCCCGGTTGCTTCGAGTTTCCATGTCCCTCGCCTGGATATTGCACAAGTCGCACTGCCGGATGATCATTCATTTTCATCCGACGATATAGTTCTATGCTTTGGGTCGGATGGACGCGCGTATCCGCTTGACCGCCATAAATTAACGTTGCTGTTTTGCTTTGATGCGCCCAATAGACCGGACTGCGCTCCAGACTTTTTTGCCACATATCTTCAAGTAAACCACCGGCATGTACATAGGCTTCCTCGTATGGTATGTCTGTGGTTCCTTTACGGCTAACGTTGTTACTGACGCCGACAAACATACAAACGGCTTTCACATATTTGGTGTAATATGTCGCAAACCAACCCGACGCATACCCGCCATAAGAACCGCCGCCCAGACCAATTCTGTCCTTGTCAGCAAGCCCAGTCTTGATAAAATATTCGATGCCGTCCGCAATATCATCGAACTCGACCCCGGCAGGATCGCCATAGCCAGTCCAGGCATATTTCAGGCCATAACCTGTGCTTGAGCGATAATTTGGCTCAAACACCGCGTACCCTTTTGCTGAAAGGATTTGAGTCGGCTCAGCATACCTTGTTCGCCAACCATTTATCCGGTTAGATTCCGGGCCGCCATGAATGAGAAAAACCATGGGATAACTTTGCCCTTCTTTATACTCAGCCGGATAAATAAGCAACCCTTCTATTTCAACGCCATCACGCGCTTTATAACGCACAGCCTCCTGCTTACCCAGTTTTCTCTGCGCTAACCATGGGTTGGAGTTGCTTAACCGTTGCGGTTTTTGCCCGCGTCGCCAGTAAAAAATTTCTCCGGGATAGGTGGGCGATTCTCCAACAAAGGCAAACGATTTACAGTCAGCGCTGTAGCTTGGCCAAGAAAAAACAAAACCGGTTTCCCGGGAATTCAACAGTATTAAACGTTGCGTTCCATTGCCCGCAACCTCAATTGAATTCAGTGTCGTGTTCACACCCTCTATTGCGTGATAAAGAAGCGTGTTATCATCCTGCCAACCAACCTTGTCAATGTGGCCGCGAAAGTTTTTTTCGGTGAAATTTTGCGCAGCGCCGCCGGTAACAGCAATGACCATGGCTTGGCTAACTGCATGATCTTTTTGTTCAAGAGCCGCCGCATAGGCAAGTTTTGCGCCATTGGGACTAAATGAATAGTTCCCGAGTTTTCCGGTATTTTTTGTTAGCTGCTTGAGGCTCTTTGTTGCAATATCGAGCAGATATATATGGCGGAACATATATTTGTAATCAATTAGATTTTTGTGACTCATTGAGGCGGCAATCGTTTTTCCGTCAGGGGAAAACTCCAGATCCCAGGCAGTAATATCCTTGGTTAGCTGAATGGCCTTTTGTTCTTTTATATCTAAAAGATAAATATTGCGATGTTTCAGCTCTTCTTCAAAATAAACAAAGCCATAGCCTTTTTCATGCAAAGCTTGTTCACGTTTGCTTTGCGGCGTGACAGCCAGATAAGCAATCTGATTGTTGTCCGGACTCCAGCGAAATCCCGACACATCCGTTTCAGAATTTGTTAGCTGCACTGCCTCGCCGCCAGCCACCGGAATGCTCCAAACCTGTTTCTTCTTATTGCCGTCGCGTTTGTCAAGAAAAGCAATCTTACCGCCGTCTTGACTCCATGCGATATTAGTAACATGGTTGGCGCCAGATATGTATGAACGGATTTCTTCACGCTCGGTTGAGGCCAACTGCAAATGTCGGTATGAACTTCCCGGCGGATCGGTCGCCCTCCGAGGGACATCCAGGGTATAAGCAATCCAGTTGCCGTCGGGGGAGATTGCGGCTTCCCTTACAGCTTTCGTTTTGAAAAGATCTGCGATGGTGTAGCCCTCGCCCTCGCTCGCATAAGATTTTTTTGAGTTAGAGAAGGCCATCATCAAAAACAGAAAAGTAAAGAAGAACAACATCGAACGATAGAAATACATATTTCCCTCCAGTTTCGCTCAATTGCATAATAAATGAATGGTTTTGAACCGTAGTTATGAAGCTTTTTGCAGGGCTAATATATGACTCTGGAGGAAGAACATCAATCAATACGGCTTGGATCGTTCCAAAAAAATCGGGTTAGACCGCTTTTGGAGCCGAACCAGATGTAGTCGCCATCAGGCAGAATAGCATTAACACGATCATCGAGCAATCCATCTTCTTTGGTAAATGTACGCCAATCATTATATTGTCGATCATATTTCATAACACCTTTGTCGGTCGCAGCCCAAATTGCGGCAGCGGTTGAAACGACTTTGTTTATATGTGTGTTGGGAAATGCGCGTCCTTTTGGCAAGCCGGCCCACTCGCGTGTATCGGTGTTAAAAATATCAACGCCCCGCGCGCTGCCAAAGCATATTTCGTTACCATGATATGAAATTGAAGTGATGGACATGGCGAACGGGCCATCGATTTCATCAAGATATCCGCCTTCCCGCTTATTGGTGTCGTAAACATAAACGCCTTCCTCTGTCGCCGCCCAGAGCAGGTTTCCCATCAATTCAAGATCGAGAACACGCACCAATGCTGTATTGTGCGGATTGACTCTTTCTATCTGCAAAGTGTCATTCCTGCCAAGGGTATGGCGATAGATCTGATTTATTCCCAAATCTGTCGCGACCCAAATGCAGGAGTCGTCGCTTACAACGTCATAAACCAAATTATCAGAGAGGCCGTCATAGCTGTCAAATGTTTCATGCCACTGTTTTCTTTGCCTCTTATAGCTCGCCAACCCATAATCTGTGGCAAACCAGACAAAATCATCGTCGCCAAAAATGTTAAAGACTTTATCGCTGCGCAAGTCCGTGAGCCAGCGTTGTTCGTATCGAGTCCAATGACCATCCCGCATATCCCAACTGGTAACGCCGCCCTCCCCTTCATCCGAACCTGCGCCGCCAAGCCACATAACGTCTTCGTAAATTGCGATAGCGTCAACAGTTTGATTCGCCAAACCAACCTCGAACAGCTCCAGCCGCAATGAGTTCTGATCAGCTTTTCCCGGACCGTGTCCCCAGGTAGCAATCCAACGATTGTCCCACTTATCATCGACTGCTGCGACAATTTCCGCCTTCCGAAAATGGTTATCTTCAACCGAACCGTCAAGGTTAAAAACATAATCGCCATCCATAAAGTAGTGCGGATAGTCACGCGGCAGCCCAACTTTTTTGCCAAACCATTCCACCTTATCGAAAACGCGTTCGTTTGAAGGAAAAAAGATTCCTCCCCATTTAGAACATTCAAATACCTGTCCCTTGGCTGTCAAAAAATATATTTTATCGCGGTCAATGCCGATTGACTCCACCTTGTCCGTTTTAGAAAGGCCGATTTCCTCGTTGGAAGAATTGTCCCATACACGCGCAGTCGGGTTGTAGAAACTGATTGCGAACTGCGTCGCACACCAGGTGAAGTCATTGTCTTCATCAAAAGCCACGACCCAGACAGTGTTATCGGTCAGGCCATTGCTGGAGGTAAAGGGGAAATCCCATTCCTGGCGATATTGATGATAGCGTAAAATGCCCGAATGAGCGGTTCCAAAATAAACATATTCACGCCCGATAGCAATTGAACTAACATAGCGAGCAACTGAATAACTGATCCAGTCGCCTTCTTCGTATTTACGATTCGTCCCTTGCTGTAAGGTATCAAACTGAGCCCTGGTCATTGTTGGCAAGGCAAACGATAACAGAAAGAAAGTAAACAGAATTATAGCCCGTGTCATGTTAGATCCGTTTCGTTTAGAATGACCCCGTGCGCAACGCCGTCTGGTGATAGAATTCGCTTTAGAATGCCCACCCTCTCGCGTTTGGCCTTCACTTCCATTTCAACAAACTCGTCGCCATATTCGACTGCGCTCACCTCGACTGTTTGATAAATTTTAGCGATTGTCTCCGCAAATAAAACGCCAATACGCAATTTAAGATCAAAGACGTTTTCCTGAACCAATGCGGCGACAGCTTTTTTTAATTCTGGCAGAAAAAGTTGTTTTGCCGCTGAAATAAATACGCAATTTTCATATTCATTTTTAAGGCGTTCAAGAATACTTTTCCCCTTTAAGGCATCAATTTTATTGAAAATAAAAAGCATCGGTTTGTCTGAAATTTTCAATTCGCGCAGCACCTCATTTACAACCGAGATATGGTCAAAAAACATCGGATGGGTTACATCGACCACATGCAACAGAATATCGGCGACGGCCGCTTCCTCCAGCGTACTTTTGAACGAGGCGACGAGGTTATGCGGAAGCTTACGGATAAAGCCAACCGTATCGATTAGAATGACATCTTGCAACCCTTCAACATTAACCTGACGGATGGTTGGGTCGAGAGTGGCAAACAATCTGTCTTCAACAAAGACGTTTGACTCGGTTAGCGCATTGAGCAGAGTCGACTTTCCGGCATTGGTATATCCCACTAAAGCGAGTTTAAGCGTCTCTTCGCGGCCTTTCCGGCGCACATCGCGCTGTCGCTTGATTTTGTCCAGTGCCTCCTCCAAATGCGCAATGCGTTTGCGAATAAGCCGACGGTCGACTTCAAGTTGTGTTTCGCCCGGACCGCGAGCTCCGATGCCGCCAACCTGGCGCGAAAGGTGAGTCCACTGCCGTGTTAGTCTGGGAAGGAGGTAGTTGAGTTGCGCGAGTTCGACCTGAGTGCAGGCTTCGCTGGTTTTAGCGCGGCGCGCAAAAATATCGAGAATAAGTCCGCTGCGGTCTAAAACTTTGCGATTGAATAGCTTTTCAAGGTTACGCATTTGCGCCGAGCTTAAGTCGTCATCAAAAATAAGCAGGTTGGCTTCTTTTGCATCGGCCATTTCTGCGATTTGCTCCGCTTTGCCGCGCCCGATGAAATAAGCCGCGTCTATGCGCGATCTTTCCTGAATTACTTTTTCAATTACCTCAGCCCCGGCTGTATCTGCGAGCAAAGCCAGCTCTTCCAGGTGATCTTCGGTTTCCCATCTGTCTGTTCCCACTGACAGACCCACTAATATTGCGCGTTCTTTCTCTGCCTTTATGATGTCGCCCAAGTAAGGTGTCTCCTGAATTATTTTTTCAAGCCAGCCTTTGAAAGAACTGTTTCTGCGATGAGAAGCGCAAGCGCGGCCAACATAAACATTCGCCACAATTCACGGCCAAAACGAAGTTGCGCAAGATCTTCAACAATATTGCCCTCCGTTTTGAGCTGATGGAACTGACCGTCAGCAAAGCCTCGTTTCAAATCTTCGAGTTTAATCGGCTCGCCTCTTGATTCAGTCGCATCAAAATTACAAGCCCATTGTGTAATTACTTTGTCGCCATTTAAGAGCTCATAAACACCGGGAATATCCGTGTCGGCATAGCGGATAGTGAAACGACCTCTGGCAAGGTCTGGTTTGACTTGCGTCCTTTCACCGTTTGGCTTTTGCATGAAGAATCCCGCTGAGGCTTCAACCTTATCGGACTCATACGCGATGACTGAGCCAATGCTAATTTGCTCATTTTCCGCTGATGCGGCTCCAGCCAGGTAAAAGGCGCCTCTGTTAATCAGAGGCACAAAGAAGCCTTTATAAATCAAGTCTGACCATTTTAGATCAAGGCTGGTGGTGACATAAAAAATTCGCCCTTTTTGCAACTTTGACTCAAAAAGGAACGGGCTTTGGTTGCTATACTTAACAATTTCATCAACGTCAACATCCTTCTTCACGTCAACGGCAAACCGGATATATGGCGACCCGACAAATTTTTCTTTTTCAAAAACTCCGCTGAAAACCGGATGGCTATAGTCAATTTCTCCGAGAGACAAATATTGATCGCCAGCGGTAAAATCAAGCGTGCGGGTTAATTCTGGCAATTGCAGCTTTTTATGCAGATTTTCATTGTAATTGCGAATATCAACATTGTCGCCGAGAAAGATAAAAAGGCCGCCGCCGCTTTTAACAAAAGATTGAATTTTTAATACTTCAGAGGAATTGAGGCGCGTGACATTTGCAAGGAAAACCACTCGGTATTGATTTAAATCAAGCGTTGATAAATTGCCGCTGATTTCTGCTTTGAGGTCAATATAGGAGGCCGCTTCCTTTTGAGGCTGCAAGGCCAAATGCAAATACTGAGTGTCAGTCATTTTATCGCCCACCAATAAAATTGGTATCCTTTGCGCAATATGATACGCAAAGTAACGCTTGTTGTCTTGCGCCAGGCCGTCATCCTCAAGCAACACGTACCCGCTTTGAAATCCGACCTGATCCGGCGTCAGGCGAAATAGTAATTTATCAGCGGCGTCACTTTCAATATTCAGCATATTCTGCGCGACCCGCTTTCCATTCACAAAAAGGTGAGCCAGGCGATTGTTTAACTTATATTCAGAAGAATTTGCAACCTGAACCGCTATTTCCGCTACTTTATCTTTTTCAAGAATTTGATTGTCGAATGCAATGCTGGCAATTGCGCCGTTTTCGCGATCCGGTTTGTCAACTTGAACCAGAAAAAATTTCACATCCTCGTTGAGCAATTTTACGCCTTCGTCCTGCGCAAACTCCGCAAAGCCATTTTTTTGCATATCAGAGACAAGATAGACTTCTTTGTTGATATTTTTGCTTTCCTGCATAATTTGATTAGCCGCAGCCAAGGCTCCTACAAAATCTGTTGACGCATAACTAACCGTTGTCTGGTTCACCATTTCTTCAATAGAGGATAAACTGAAACGGGCTCCATCATGCGCATACGCGACGTTTTTTTGAGGATATATTAGAAAAATTTCGTCTCCCTGGCGCAATGAACCTAAAATTTTCAAGGTTCGTTCCTTTGCCCGGTCAAGCAATGTTCTTCCAGCAGACATTCTGCCCATACTCAACGTGTTGTCCAGAATGAAAACAGCTGTGAGTTGCGCGCCTGAGCCTGTAGATGTTGGATCGGATGTCTTGAGCGTAGGCCTGGCAAAAGCGACAACGATGGCGAGAATGATCAACGCTCTTAGCAGGAGCAACAAAATTTGCCGAATTTTCAGCTTGCGTATTTGGCGGCTTTGCAGCTCTTTGAGAAACCTCAAACTGCTAAAATAAACGATTTTACGTTTTTGACGGGTAAATAGATGGATTAATATTGGAATTGAAACTGCGGCAAGACTAAAAAGAATAGCGGAATTGAGAAACGTTAGCATCTAGGCTTTATAAAAAATGCTCTGAATTCACAAACATACGAATCGGCTTTGTCATTTTGCGCACGACTTATCAATCGCCTATTGGCGTAAATAGTGTTGTTCTGACACTTCCAGATTTGTGCCTATGGCCGAATTTGTGGATTTTTCAAGCTGAAAATTAATTTTGAATTATAAATATAATGTAGTTGCAAATCCAGATCTATTTAAGCAGTGAGTGATATTAATAACGCTCGCTGAATGCCCAACATTTCCATGAGTTCTTTCATGACAAGGACGCGGCTCAACTTCAAAAGCATGAACGGAAAGCCAAACTGCGCGAATCGTTGTTAGGGAACCAGATCAGCCTTCGAGCGATTAAGAGCATTTTCTCTTTTTTACGAGTGAAACACCTTTTTCAGTGTTTCCCAAATGCCGTTCCTTAAAGGTTGAATCGGTAATGGCTCTGGGACAGCAAACTGTTCTCCGGCAATGACTTTCCGGGGATTGTCAAAGAAAAGGGCGCGCGCTCTTTCTTCACCCCATTTTTCGGCAATAAGATTCATAGCGTCGCGTAATTTCATTGGCCTGCGTCTGGTATTATGTCCATCACTGCCCACAAGGTGAATGAGGTTGCTATTTAACAAAACCATCGCCGCGTCTCTAACCGGTTCGCCGTGTCGTCCGACGATGCTGCCGGCGTTCATTTGCAGTAAAGCGCCGCGTTGCACAAATTCGATGGCTCGCTCCGGATTGCGAATAATTCCCATGTTACGTTCCGGATGCGCTATGATTGGAATCATGCCTTTAGATGCAATAATATCAAAAAAGAATTCCGGGGCGAATTTGGGAATTCCCTGCATAGGAAACTCAACAAGGAAATACTTTTTATTATTGTTATACGTCGCAATTTTGTGACTAAGATCCAAATCCGGTTGAGAGTAAAGTTCAGCTCCAAGGTGAATTTTAATGCTGATTTTCTCAATGTCGATGCGTTTTTTTAATTCCTCAAATTTGGAAATGATTTCATTTTCTTTTTGAAAATCTAAATTGCTAAGAATGTGATGGGTTATTGCAATTTCAGTAATGCCATCCCTTTCCGCTTGGTGAACCATTGCCATTGTCTCTTCCCACGAGGCAGGGCCATCGTCAATTTGGGGCAATACATGTGAGTGCGCGTCAATCACGATTATTCTCCTTCTAATAAGGCTATTCGAGGTTGTAAAATCATTTAGGTGAGTGAGCCAAAAACTAATTATTACGATACTTCTTTTTTGTGAATCTTAATGAACGAGACGAACGTGGAGCAGTTCCAAATATTAATGCAACTTAACTTCCCCCCCCAGTATGGATGGCGCTTGCAAAGGCGCGCATCACTGAACAATTGTTATCATTTTCAAAAACATTTCCAATTACCACAAATGAAGCGCCGGCGCGAACTTTTTTTTCCGCCTGTTCCGGTGTTCGGATGCCGCCGCCTACGATGATCGGAGTAGAAACATATTCATGCACTTCTGTGATCATTGTTTCGGGCACTGCTTCTTTTGCCCCGCTTCCAGCTTCAAGATATATGAGTTTCATACCGAAGTATTCAGCAGACAAAGCTGTTGCCTTGGCAATATCCGCTTTCCTTCGCGGTATCGGCTTTGTATCACTCATAAATTCCGCCGAAGTAACTACTCCCGACTCAATTAGCATATACCCAACTGATATCGGTTCTATTTTTAGTGACTTAATGACTGGCGCTACTTTCACCTGATCTCCGATCAGATAAGCGGGGTTGCGACCGCTGATTAAAGACAAAAACAGAATAGCATCTGCATGGTCGGACAATTGCGCAGGATCGCCAGGGAACAGAATAACCGGCACATTTGAATTTTTCTTAATTATACCTACCAAACGGTCAAAATGGGAGGAAAGTAAAAGGCTTCCACCGACAAGAATTGCATCGGCTCCGGCTTCACACGCTGACGCAGCAATGTCGGCCAATTGAGCAGGGCGCCATTTATCCGGATCGATGAGAACCCAAAAGCCGGCTCCCCTCTTTTTTTGGCTTTCAATGAGTGTTTCGAATATTGTCAATAATCATCCCTTGATTATGAAAAAAGTTTTTATCTGTTTGAATTTGCAGCCAAATAAGCAATTATTTGAATGAAGTCAATCTTATTTTCTTGCCGCTAAAGTTTGGCGATCATAAAGTAGTCTTATTGGGTTCGCAACAATCCGCTGACAATTTCATTGACCTGACCGAGCGCTGCACCAATTTTTGAAATATCTTTTGCCCCCGCCAACGCCAAATGAGGACGCCCTCCACCGCTGCCTTGCGCAATGGCTGCAACCTGTTTGACAATATCTCCGGCTTTTAAGTTTTGGCTCTTGATCAAATCGTCTGTAACCACGCAGACAAAAGTGGCTTTTTCATTAATAATTGAAGCCAGCACGCCGACGCCAGAACCCAATTTTAAACGTAACGTATCACTTACCTGCTTTAATTCATCTACATTTTCGCTTTCAATTTGAACGGCAACCAATTTAAAACCGTTACATTCTTGCGCTTGATCAACCAAACTATCTACGCCCTTCCGCCCGGCTTGCACCCGAAATTTCTTTAGTTCTTTTTCGAGTTGAACCCTTTCTTCCAGCATGCCCTGAACTTTAGAAACAATTTCCTCCCCTTTACAGCTCAAGGTTTCCTCGAGTTGCGCAACACGTTTTTTTTCTTCGCGTAAAAATTCATCGGCTTTTTCACCGGTGACTGCTTCAAGGCGCCTGACGCCTGCGGCTGCGCTCATTTCAGTAAGAATTCTAAAATAGCCAACTTCCCCTGTGCTATTTAAATGCGTGCCGCCGCACAGCTCCATGCTGAAATCGCCCATTTTGACCATTCTAACATTTTCGCCATATTTTTCTTCAAAGATGGCCATGGCGCCCTTTTCACGAGCCTGCGCATAAGTGGTTTTAATCGTTTCAATGGTCAGATCTTCCCGTATTTTTTCATTGACACGCGCTTCGATTTCATCCAGCTCTTCAGCGGAAATTTTTTGAAAATGCGTGACATCAAAACGCAGATGCATGGGGGAAACAAGCGAGCCGGCCTGAGTTACGTGGTCTCCCAATATTTCACGCAGTGCTTTGTGCAGTAAATGGGTTGAGCTATGATTGCGCGCCGTTGATTTTCGCATCCCAGAGTCGACAGTTGCCACTACAGCGGCGTTTTTTATTTCATTTCCATCGACAAATGCTCCAATATGAACGATGGTGGCGCCATCTTTTATCGTATCAGCAACTTTTATCAGAAATCCATCCCCCGCAATCTCTCCTTTGTCACCAACCTGGCCGCCAGATTCAGCATAAAAAGTTGTTTGGCTCAAAGTCAAAAAAATCTGACCTTCCTGCACCGTATATTTACGAACTTCAGCTTTCGTTTCCGTTTGCTCATACCCCAGAAAGTTTGAATCATCGCCTTCGGAAACGGATGCCCAATCTTTATATTCGAAATCTGCTGAGTAAGACCATTTTCCGGCTTTGCGGGCGCGTTTTTTTTGTCCTGACATTGCCTTTTCAAATCCGTCTACACCCACATCCAAACCTCTTTGGCGCGCCATCAGCTGTGTCAGATCCAGAGGAAAGCCATATGTGTCGTATAGTTTGAAGGCCTCTTCTCCGGGAATAATTTTGTCTCCGCGTTTTTCGATTCCGCGCGCCAGTTTTTCAAAGATCTCAAGGCCGCGATCAAGCGTTGCGTTGAACCCTTGCTCTTCAGCCTTGATGACGGCGGCAATAAAGTCACGTTTTTCGACAATTTCGGGAAAAGCGTCGCCCATGGTGTCAACCAAAACAGGAACAAGCTGATAGATAAATGGATTTTGCATTTTCAAATTTCGACCAAAACGGGCGGCGCGGCGAAGAATTCTACGCAGAACATAACCACGGCCTTCGTTGGAAGGCATGGCGCCATCAGCAATAGAAAAGGTCAAAGCGCGGATATGATCGGCGATTACTCTGTGCGAAAAACCCTTTTCGTCCTTTGCATAAGGTAAACCGGTAAGCTCATGAACTTTATCGAGAAGGGGCATAAACAAATCGGTGTCATAATTGGAGGCGGAACCGTTCAGCACAGCTAAAACACGCTCAAAACCCATTCCCGTGTCGACATGCTTAGAGGGCAGCTGATGTAATTTACTTTGTTTATCGCGATTGTATTGAATAAACACCAAATTCCAAATTTCAATAACATTCGGATCGTCGGCATTTACGCGCGCGCCGCCAGACTTATCAGGGGTCAGGTCGATATGGATTTCCGAGCAAGGTCCGCAAGGTCCGGTGTCGCCCATTTCCCAAAAATTATCCTTCTTCCCAAAACGAAGCACTTTTGCGGGATCAATGTCCGTGACCTGTTTCCAAAAATTTTCCGCCTCTGTGTCCGGTTCAATCCCGTCTTTTTCATCGCCGCCAAAGACCGTTGCATAGAGTCTATCTTTTTCTATTCCCCAAACTTCTGTGAGTAATTCCCAGGCCCATTCGATTGCCTCTTTTTTGAAGTAATCGCCAAAGGACCAATTCCCCAACATTTCAAAAAATGTGTGGTGATAACAATCAAAGCCCACATCCTCAAGATCGTTATGCTTGCCGCTTACCCGGATGCACTTTTGCGTGTCGGCGGCGCGGCTATAATTGCGCGTTTCGTTGCCGAGAAAAATATTTTTAAACTGGTTCATTCCAGCGTTTGTGAATAACAAAGTTGGATCGTCAAACGGCACCACCGGCGCGCTTGCAACAATTTCATGGTTTTTATTTTTAAAAAACTCAATAAACTGATTTCGCACATCTTTTGATTTCATGAAAACACTCGTGTAATTTAAATTCTTAAACTATGGCAATACTTGAAAAACAATGTCCAAATGAAACCCTTTGCGTTGCAATAGAGAACTCAGGCACCTTTTTTTCTTCACTTCAGAGAGTCCCTGATAGCGCCGCTCATTTTTCAGGACTATTTTTCTGGCAAGTTCTTCTTCCTGATAGATCTTGTAAATCTTTCCTACTACTTCGTCAATAATATGTTGTTCAACACCTTTCCCGCGCAACTCATGCGCCAGGCGAAGGCGTCCATAATATTTATTTTTTATACGGTGTTCCGCAAATGACTCGGCGAAAGCGGCATCGTCTATAAATTTGTCTCTCTTTAGCTCGCAGAGAACAATGTCAATAACATCCTTGTCATAACCCTTTTGTAGTAATTTGATTTTCAGCTCTTTTTCGCTGTGAGACCGCCTTGCAAGAAAACGAAAAGCATTGTTTTTTATCTGTTTTTGACTTTCGACGGCAAGAATTTCTTTTACAATTTGCCTGCTAAGCTTTATTCCTTTTTTTAGTCCAAACTTAAGAACGATTGAAATATCTATCTCAAAGGCAAATTCATGATTTAAATAAACTGCGAAACGCTCTTTTTTTTTGAGAGGTTTAAGCTCTGTCAGCAAGCTGTCAGCAGTCATATTATCAGGATTTTTCGTTAGCCGCCGATCCTTTTTTCCCATCGCTTTCAGGCGACGCGGCGCTGCTTAATCCCAAAACCTCGCGAACCTCTTTATTGATCTTTTTGAGGAGGGTTGTGTTCTCAACCAAATATTTTTTAACATTTTCCCGACCCTGACCAAGTCGTTCTTCCCCGCAAGAAAACCAAGTGCCGCTTTTTTGAATGATATTATGCTTAACCGCAATGTCAATTAAATCACCTTCGCGGGAAATGCCGAAGCCATACATGATATCAAATTCAGCTTCTCGGAATGGCGGAGCTATTTTATTTTTTACAATTTTCGCCCTTGTGCGATTGCCAATGATATTTTCACTATCTTTTATAGAAGCTGTTCGTCTGATGTCAATACGAATCGAAGCGTAAAATTTCAATGCGCGACCGCCAGTGGTGGTTTCGGGGTTGCCAAACATTACGCCAATTTTTTCGCGGATCTGATTAATGAAAACCACACATGTGCGTGATTTACTAATGACACCCGCCAACTTGCGCATGGCTTGCGACATCAGGCGAGCCTGTAAGCCCATTTGCGAGTCGCCCATTTCGCCTTCAATTTCAGCTTTCGGCACAAGCGCGGCAACGGAATCAATGACAATGACGTCGAGCGCGCCACTGCGCACAAGCGCTTCGACAATTTCAAGAGCCTGTTCGCCGGTGTCAGGTTGCGAGATCAGCAGGTTGTCTGTATCGACACCGAGCGCTTTTGAATATTTAGCGTCAAGCGCATGTTCTGCGTCAACAAAAGCCGCCAGACCGCCGCGTTTTTGCGCCTCGGCAATGACGTGCAGCGTCAGCGTTGTTTTGCCTGATGATTCCGGCCCATAGACTTCCACAACTCTACCGCGAGGAAACCCGCCAACACCAAGCGCGGCGTCTAATGAAATAGAGCCTGTTGGAATAACTTCAATGCCGTCGGCGCGCTTATCTTCCCCCAAACGCATAATGGAGCCTTTGCCAAATTGGCGGTCGATTTGCGCCATCGCCAACTCTAACGCTTTTTGTCTTTGTTTTAAATCATCACCCATGCGGCGCCGTCCTCCTTCGAACAGATTGCTTTTATAATTTATATTGTTCGCTTGAACTATCAACAAACTTATTTTAAGAAAAAAACATTAAAAGACTTGGTTTCAACCTGAATACTGTCCTCTTAATGTATACATGCAGATTTTTTTTGAAGGGTTCGACCAGATCTAACTTTATCAGGCTGCGCGCTATTCCTATTGCCACGAAGCCAGTTATAAAAATATGGCTTCAGTGGAGAAAAGCAAGCAAAACGTCAATTTATGATTCTCGCAACAAAAACCAAATTGATTTAACAAAATTTGCAGCGTTTAGCGCGAAACGGTTCCCAAATATAATATGCAGGAGCAAACAAGCTCAATTCGCACAAACATATCGTTGTTGTTGGCGCAAATGACGAACCGTGGCAATGTTATGGTATATCTCAGGTATGGGTTTTGTTATATTGCAACTATGAAAGGCGAGAATGGAAATATCCTAAATTCTATTCAAATAAAAATTGCTGATTCGTTAAAAGTTTAATCGCCGTTTTCACTCTTCCCGCTCAAAATTATCCTTACGTGAAAACCAAGACACCCGGGTCACATTTTCAGTCAGGCAGTGATTTTCCTCAAGCCATATCTCCATAGAAGCAGACCTTTTTTTTATCGACCCGGACGTTCGATTACAAATGCAAAAAACTTCAACTATAGAACCAAAACACTGAAAGTTGAGCTATAGAAATATAGCGTTAACTCATCCTTCAACTATTAAATCCAAATCACATAGCCTAAAATAATGCCTTATCGCAACTGAAGTACTAGATTTAGACCAAGCACAAAATCGATGAAATCCAAATCCTCATCCATCGGTATCCAAAAATGAATTCCAGGACGCACTGAACCCAAATTAAGGCTGGCGGAAGCGCCTAACTGATGGATAGTCCGTTCACCCAAGTCAAGATCCTCTTCAGTGACAATCAATTGACCCGAAAGGCCACCGATGACACTGATTTGCGAACCCTTGTATCCAACCTGAGCGCTGTAATCAAGCACGAGTTCGGTATCACCTTCGTCAGTCGGAATCAAAACAGTGGAGCCTCCACGCAGTCGAACGATCAGGTTTGATGCATTTTCGTTGTAGTAATTGAATTTTCCGGTGACGGTCAGTAAATCAGGAGCGAACGCTCCTAACCGGTTAATGTCGGCAAATGTACCATAAAGTAAAGCGCCAAGTTTGTCATCTGGAGCCAATGGCACCCGCCCACCAAGCTCTATAAAACTACTGGTGCCTGGTCTGCGAAACTCAAAGCCGACATACGGGTTGGCTACTGCCGTTTCGGATTCGTTGAAAAACTCGTTATCTACACCAAAATGGGCTACAGGGTAGTTCGCCAACAAAAAAAAGATTTTCAGTCACGGAAAATCGTCCCGACAGAAAAAGCGCTGAGGAAATAAATGAGTCTGTTAATTTAATGGCTTTTTGAACAAATTACAGCACCTAACTTCAATATCTACGTTGAGGAAATTCTCAAAAGTGGACTAAATAAACAGAGTCATAAATGTGATGCCATCACCGTCATCAAAGTTGGGCTTAAGAGCTTCAATAGCGATAGAATTACCACTAGTTCGTTCCAGCCAAATTGACTGAGCCAAAAGTGAGGTGTTGACCTGCAAGGTGGCAAATAAAATTGCTATTGGCAGTAGGCAACAAAATACTAATCGACGCATAATGATTCTTCTTTTGTTAAATTTGAAAACTCTCGCAAATGTTAAAATTTCATGCTCAGTTGAACCCTTCTGCGCCTCCAGTTTTCGTCTCGCATACACAAAACTCAACCTTCCATCGCCGCCATAAGAAAGAAATGTTCAATAAAGAATACAATTTTCCTGAACGAAGCCACTGCGCCGTTTCATTACTATGGGGTTTCATCCCTTAGTCGAGCAGCAGGCCAGATCTTAGCGCCCAATATTAACATAACGATGAAAACTCGACCAAGGTCATGCTTGACCGGATCAACAGATAGTGATATTAAGCAATGAAGATGATCCGGCACAGATTGCCATAACAGTGAATGGGCACTTGCCTTGAACTTGATTCAAAGTATGCCAGCGCCTTACAGAAATAACGGGTGAACGCTTTCATATTTCATTTAACGACAGTCGCTAACCCTGAATCCAGGATTGATCGTCTTCCGTATCCGCCATACTTGTCAGTAAAAGTCCATTATAAACAAATGCAACCAACAGCCCAAAGATCAACCCAGATACAAAAACCACAACGAATCCAGTGACGCCTTGGATTGCTATTGCATCGCCCGGAAGGACTAAAGCCAAAAAACTAAAAAAAGCCGACGAGCCAAAAATTAATAATAGAGCAACTAATCCTAAACCAAATGCTACGCCTGTCCAAATCGGATTCAGACGACTATGCCGAAAGACAGAAGCTTTGCTGAAATACATATCAGTTGGCGGCCCGGCCTTTGATTCGATCGGGGCCAATGTAAACAGATCAGAGTTACCGTTTGACATTTTCTCCTCCTTGCAAAAGTTATTGTAAATGTATTGATTTCAGTTAAAATCAACACGCTAAAAAGGTATGAATCTACCTATATTCGCCAACCAATCGAAAGGCGGCCCAAAGATGTGGGTAGTGAAAGTCAGGGGACGCAGAATGCATAATTTGCAGTTGCGCTTGCCTGAGAGCTTCAGCCTTGGTCAAGCCGCTTGTCACCCATTTTTGATAAAAAGCAATCATAAGTGTTCGCGTGTAGCGATCGTCTATTTTCCAAAGCGTTGTGATGATTGAAGCTGCGCCGGCAAGCATAAATGCATGCGCCAAGCCGATGATCCCTTCCCCGCGCAAGAGTTGGCCTGCGGCAGTTTCACAGGCTGACAGATTGACCAGATTCGCCGCATTCAGCGGCAAGTTAAACACTTCATGCGCCATCAGCACATTGTCCTGCCTGTTACTATTGCTTCCTGAACGCGTCAGACCCTCAACAGGCCGTTGAATGGCATTCGCATTTTGTCCGAGGATTAAATAGGAGTAGAGCGGGCTCACTTCATCGATGATAGCATGCGTGGCAAAATGGATAATGTCAAATCCATGGCTCAGCGCATCGGTAACTTTGGCCTCGTCCACTTCACGCCCAACTAATGTCTCAGAGCGTTTAAACATTTCAGCTATTTCCCGAACTTCATACGAAGAGTTGGGCAGGTCGAGTGAGGGATTGCCGACCGCAAAAAATTTCATTTCCTTTGTCTGAATACGATGTCTGAAATTATTAAGGGATCGCTTTAAAAGCGCCCCGCTTGGCGTATATGCAATGGCATAATCCTCAATCAGGAAACGCTCGCGGTCTTTTTCCGCTCGCACAAACGCTGCAAATGGCAAATTATTCAGGATATCATCCGGCGCGATATACAAAATTTTATCTGGTGAAATATGCTCGTAGACCGGCGCAATGGTGATGGAATAGAGCTTCTTTGCCAAATCCAAAAATTGATCCCTGTCAAATATTGGAGATATGCTATTCTCCTCAACCCTTACATTTATCGCTTTTCTAAATTGACCCACAAGATTGTTCAGGTCGCTTCTGGTGATCTTTACATCGCTCGCAATAAGCGTATCACTGGTCGCCAAAAATATAATTAATTTGTTCTCTGTAACTTTATATTCCAGTAACTGAATGTCACTATCCATGGCATCTTTAATTTCCATGAACGACGGAGGCGTATGCATTCCACCTTTGCTCTCAAGCAGATTCTGGGCTCCGCTTTGAAAAAGATCAAATAAGCCGCGCGCCCGGGCTCTCTCCGAAAAACTAAAAGCTGCCTGATAATCAGCTTTCATATATTGCAACAGAATTAGCTCATCGTAGATGTTTTGAGCAGTGGCAAAATAGTAAATACGATAATCGCCAATAATCCGTGGAACTGTTATTTCTATCGTTGAAACGGCTTGCAAAAGAGCATGTTCGGCGCGCGCAATTTCCCCTTGATCGCGCAATGTCAAGCCGAAGCCGTAATAAGCGTTGGAGGCCAAATCCGGATCTTCCAGAATATCTTTCATGTTCAACGCTTTTGTGAAGTAGCTCAACGCTTCTTCAGATTTGCCGGTTTTTCTTAAAATATTACCAAGGCGAACCAGAGCGTGCCCGACGAGTATTTGCTCTTCAATTTGAACGGCAGACTCAAGCGCCGCAGTGTAAGCCGCATTCGACTGAAGCCAGGAGCCGGTCTCCTCATGAATATTTCCGATGCTCAACCATATTTCCGAAATGAGTTGCGCGGGCGCCAAATCCGTCGGCAACCCGTTTTTTGCCTGCTGATAATAGTCAAGAGCCTTGTCGAGCTCACCCTGACTTCTGTATGTGTCGCCGATATAAAGCCTTGCATACGCGCTATCATAATAGCCCTCGCAATACTCCAATGCCTGCAAATTAGCCTGCAATGCTTTATCATAATTACCCAATGTCCGATACAAATCGCCCTTGTTCATCAACACCCGCGAATAATTTGAGGAGTCCACTTCGGCGGCGAGCAGCTCAGCCTTCTGGTAACTATCCAGAGAGTTGGCATAATCTCCCATGCTCTCATAAACCTTACCGCCATCTAAATAAAACCTGAGTTGTTCGCGCTTGTCAGTCCGCTTTTTACTGATCGAAAGACCTTTCTTGAAATATTTCAACGCCTGCTGAAAAACGCCCAGATGTCGATATGCCGTCACCGCCCTGCCTAGCAATTGCATGTGAATTTCATCATCGGCCAGACGACCTACAATTTCCAATCCCGCTTCCAAATGTTCAATCGCTTCTCTGTAGTTTCCCAAAGACAATCGAATTGCCGCGTTCATATAATGCACGCGGCCAATCCGATATAAGTACCCGACCTCTTCCGCAATCGTAAGAATATCATCGCCGAGCAGCATTGCCTGTTTAAATGAATCATCATAGTAAAGGAGATATTGTAGATAGCTATTGTTATCAACCACTCGCTTCATGTCGCCGATACTTCGGCTTAGTTTAAGGGATTGTTCATGACAAAGTCGCGCAGCAGCGTAATTTCCCGCGCCAAGCTGCTTCTGGCCAGCCTGGTATAACAATTCTAACTCAACTTTTTCGCGTAAACTGTCGCCTTCCAGCCCGCCGCAATAATCAAACTCCCTTTTCAGGAAACTATCGTTCAATTCAGTTTCGTAAATCGTTGCAATCTGTGAAGTAATTTGCCCCAGCGCATTGGCGCTGTCTGCTTTGTTTTCGAACTTTAATCGAACGGCGTCCAACATCAAATCATGAAAAACTTTGCGAAACTCAAATTTGCGCTCAATCACTATGGCTGTTGCTTTGTCCAAATCATTCAGGGCAAAATGACTCAAAAACCCTTTAAACAAACTCGATTCGGGAGATTTGGTCAAACCAGGCTCGGAATGTTTGAATAACCAAGGGTTAACTGCCAGGACGATCAAACCGGACAGAAAAATTAATGCGAAAAGATGTATCCCTAAATGCCGCATACGGATTTATACGAACTTGCTATTTTGTTTTTTTCCCTTTGCAAAAGGAGCAAGGGTCATAAAAATATTTCCAGAAGCGCGCCAGAGAAGCCGAAAACTATTTGCCGCCGCCTTAACAAGGTTTGTTTCAAGGTAATCTATTTTCATAGCTCTTTCCTGTTTCCTAACCCAGTTTGCGTGATGGGAAACATAATTTTGCATGCGCCTTTTTTTAAAATCATCATTCTTTTTAACGATTTCATCCCGGTGGCATTCAAGTGTTTCTTCCAATTCCTTCAGCCAGACCAACAACTCTCCGGCATCGTAACTGCCTGCATTCATTTTCTCAGGAATGGTCACTTCCAGACTCCGGAGCTTTGAAAAAATTTCAATACAAAGTTCATCGCTTTTCTCTTTGAAGGCGTCTATAATTAACCCGCTTTCATCAGAACTCAATTCTTTGCAGGCTTTCTCCGTGGTCTTAAACTTGGCCAGCAGGCGTGTAAATTTTGCGACAACAACCGCCGGCGCACAATCTGTCAAAATCGTATTCACCGCCTCGTTCCTGGCGTGACGAATAGAATCCAAATTGCAGCAGGCGCTATTCAACTGCATTATGCGTCCTTCATAGCGTACAAGTTCAGTGTGGGTCAATTTATGTGCAGCATCCCTTAACAGTGCTTGCCGCAGGTTCGGATGGAATGGCGTCATTTTTCGGTCTCCTTTATCTAAACTTTTTTCGGTCTGTTTAATTTTACCAGCAGCCTATCATACATAAAATCAAAGATCAGCCGGTCGAATCGATAACCAAAATAGGCAATGTCCATTATACAAGAATCATTTGTCGGATCTATTTCCGGCGCATAGGATTTCCAACCCGGCGGTTTGTCTGTCCTTTTGCGGTCGGAAGAATAAATGACTTCAGCGCCGCCGTCCAACTTGTATTTTGCAAAGATTTTTGGCGTTGCGCCATCCGGAGCGTTCCGGAATTTTTTATTAACGCTGTAATTTTGCAAATTTTCATCGAAGCCGGCATCCTCGTACTCGTCCACGATCATCCCATTTTCGACGGATGACATGGCATGGGCAAACTCATGAATCGGTGTCTTCAGCCTGTCGTCCCAGGCTGACAATGCAGCAACGCCGGGCTGGCTTGCATAGAAGGGGTGTATTCTTCTTGAAAAAACATCGGCGCTGTTCCCAAAAGTGAATTCAAATGGAATTCCCTCACCTTTAGCCAAGGCCTCCGGGTCGTCAACTGTGAACCTCGATGTGGAACGCGTGAGCTCTTTTGAGGCTGAAATAAGGAAAATAATATCGGCCGGCTCAGTATAACTTTTGACATAATTATTTATGGTCTCAACGTCTAATCTGGGAGCAAGAATATTGGTTACCTCATGCGACCCAATTTCCTGGCATAGAGAAACGTCATCAGTTGGCGGATCCTGTTTTTGAGCCTCATCATCAAAAATAGCAACTATTCTAAATTTGCTAAAGACTTCAGACAGTTGAAACAGCTCCTCACTGACAAAGCTCTTCAGACATCGCACAATTACTTTAAAAAACAATTGTTTATTGTGTATTATCGGATCTGTAACCGGCGAACCTTCAGTCGTTAAAATAGCCGGGTTAGCAACAAAAGCAATCGTATAAGGGGCTTCTCCGTCACCCTCCTGAATAACGGTGAACCTGTCGTTGATTTCAAAGAGTTCAACTTTTGCTCGCCTAACAACCCTTTTTGCAAATATTGTGTATACCCAGCCGATAAGCAACCCGAAGACAAAACCTTTAACAAAGCCTGTCAGCAGACCTTTTGTAAGGACACCAAAAAAACTTTCACCGGCGACAATCAACGCTGTCATCGAAAAAACGGCGAAAACCACACCCAAAGACACACTCAGTATGTCAGCCCGCAACGTAAAGGGTCTTATTGAATTATAGAATTTCATACTCCTCCCTCTCTGCTTTTAAACAAACTATTTTTTGTCGGCTCCCGTGATTTTAGAAGTTTTTTCTAAAAACAAAGATTCACGCCCCCCGGTTTCTATGTCAAACCGTAAGGACAAATCCTCAGCGAGCCGTAATAAATTACCTGCTTTTTCAACATGACCAATTCGATCATCTATCTTGTCATTTCCAGCGCTTTGAATTGAGTATGCCAGATGGTTAACGCCTAAATAAAAATAGTACTCCTGGATCGTTTGTCGTGTCACAATAATCGACAGCGAGTCTTGACGGGAGCCCCCCGACGGCAAAGTTTCAACCTCCTCCAATAATTTCCGAACAAAAGCCTCTTGCAGATCTTGTAAATTATTGATCACAGCGCCATAATTTCTCTTGTCATAGTCAGGAGCGCTCAGCAACATCGATGTCATCAAGGCATTGCGCCAAGCTTCAATATTTTGGGTTCCCGCATCACGGTTAATCGGAACTGAATATCTATCGCTCCAAATTTCACTTTGAAAAATGTTATAGGGAGGCGCGTTGTCATACAAACCTAAATAATGTTCCTCAATGTCGACTTGTCGGCAAAGCGGAACTAGCAAAATCAGCAAAATTGCAACTGCCGGAATTGCGGTCATCATTTTTTTGTTCCAGCACTCTTTTAGTGACTCAGCCATCCTGACAAAATCATTCCAGATCGCTACAATTTTACCGCATATTTTCACGTCTCTTACATTTTTATCAAACTCGACATATTCGATTATTTTAGCAACCTGTTCCGACCGGGAAAGACGCAAAATTTTGGCAACTTCCAACTCCTCATTTTCCAACGGGGTCGAGTCTCCAAACATCGAAGCTATCACCTGGAAACAGGCGTCGCACGACCCAAGATGTTTTTTCACCCGATTTGCTTCACTTCTTGATACCGCTCCTTCAAAAAACCTAAAAAGCAGGTTAACATGAACACATTCTTCGCCCATATTGTCATTAGGATGAGAACGCTTGTTATTATTATTCATGGTCAACAATCTCCTACTCTGTTAAAACTCTGTTTGCGCCCAATGCCAGAAAACACCGACCGCTATTTATTTATGACTCTGTTGATTAAGTCCATTTTTAAGAATTTTAGCAACGTAGATATTGAAGTTAAGTACTGTGATTTGTTCGAAATGCTATTAAATCAACAGACTCATTTATTGAATAAATGTTTTTTCCAGGTGCGCCTGTAACTGTTGCTTCACCTGACAAATAATGTTGCTGATTCTCTTCCTTGAAAACTTGCGGCACAATCTTTCGGCAATGTCATTTGCGTCTAGCGCTTCACAAAGATGAAGTTTAAGAATCTTTTTGTATGCCTGCTTATTCTTTGATCCGCTAAAAACTTTGTTAAGACATAAATCGATTTCCTCCAGCAGCTCAATACATTTTGCTGCCGCTTCCCCGTCGTCGAAGGTCAAAGCTTTACCTACATATATAGAATCGCTTCGATTCAGTTGATCAACAAAAGCTTCCAACGGCTTTTTTTTATCCGGGGGAATTCGTTTTGCTGCTAAAGATAATTTTTGGCTGTTTAGAACCACCCGCGCGGAAATCATTATCAAATATTTGTTAAATGAATGTGCATGAAGACCCTTAAATTCTTTTAACGCCCGGCAATTGTCTTTAATAAGAACTCTGTAAACCTCCTGCGCATAGTCTTCCGGGTAAGACCGCCCCTCTTCAAATGCTCGTTGATTTGATTCCCGTAGAATGGCAAGACAAATCACCTTATGAAAACGACAATAGAATTCTTTCCAGCCTGACTCGCTCCGAGGATTCAAAGCAAGCAGGTTAATAAGATGATGGTCGCTCAGGTTTGCGGGGCTTGTAAATTTCAAAAGAATCCCTTTCATCAGTCTTTACTTATAATAGACACGGCCTGTCGATTTTTTTCCCGACTTTTTTTTAAAATCGTTCATTTTTGTTGCGGAGACATTTTTTCAGGTCGGTCTTAATCTCTGTAATGACGTTGGATATTCTCTTTTCAGACAACGTCGAAAACAGTCGTTTTTTAATCATCAAAGGTGTCCAGTCCTCATAGAGATAGCATTGAAATATCAGCCTAGACCGCTCCTTATTTCTCTTATTCCTGAGAATTGTATGCAGACACACTTCAATTTCATCTTTTAATTCCTTCACAGAACTGTACATGTCGGCTCTATTGCTCTTCAATATTTCGTACAGATTACTTTTCTGATTATGGAACGATGCGTCAAACAACCAGTGTGTGTGCAAAATCTCACGATTTTTTTCAGACTCCCGAAGCACAACTCTGACAGCAATCAGATCAAGATACTTGTAAATTGAACGCTCCCATTTGCCCTCAAATTTCTTTAAAGCGCGACAATCATTTTTTATGAGCAGACGATAAACCTCCTGGACGAGATCTTCTACATGCGCATTGCCTGTAAAGCCATAATCTTTTGCAGTTTTGCAAATGACAAAACAAAGGCGCTTATGAAAGCGTGTATAAAATTCCCGCCAAAGGCCTTCGTTGCCAGCATCGATGGCCAGGAGCCGCAGCAATTCGGTGTTTGTAATCTCACTCAGACTCATTCCACACGTAAATCCTTTCTGTCGTTTTTCCCAAAAGTTGCAATAACTTTCAGTCAGATTTGTCAAACTGCTCGTAATCAGACGATTAACTTCGTCTCACATTTGGCGCATACATCACACCTTTTGTATGAATTTTGTAAAATTTATGGTTTCAAGTGGTTCCGATCACGCTTGCGGCTCTAATTAGGCTCATTTCCCTCGAATCGCAAAAGTACAAAAGTGCAAAAGTGCAAAAGTGCAAAAGTGCAAAAAATCAATAGAACAAGTCCACGGGAGAATATCAAGGCCAGCAAAAACACAGACCCGGTTTGGTGTGGATTCAATAGAACAATTTACAATAATGTAAAATAATTTCAAGACATGCAAACGATGAATTTGACAATTGGTGCACAGTTCATCTGACTTAATTATAGGGCTTTCATCACTCATTTTGACAAGGAAAACATGCTGAAAGAAAAACAGCATTTCCTCCCTGCCGCAGGCTATTTTATCGCATAGAAGCGCAACAAAGCTTAAAGCGCAAACAAATCATGTTTGCAAAACGCAACATGCTTTTAAAACAATCATTTTTTTCGCCAACTTATAAAAAAAATGACATAATAAATTAACTTATTGAGACTTAGGCAATTTTTCTTGTTTCGCGCTCCAAAATAAACTACAATCTTTGCTTCATTTCAGCGGCAATATCAGGCTCATTTTTCAACCCAGACCCGACCCAAAATCAGGCGCAGTCGCGCCTCTTGTGACTGACGAGGCGAAGCTGCGCCAAGGCGACAATCAACACAAATTATGTTAAACGGAAAAACAATTTTAATTACCGGAGCCACAGGCTCTTTTGGCAGGAAATTCGTGGCAACTGCGCTATCGCGATTTGCACCGAAAAAGGTGATTGTCTTTAGTCGAGATGAACTGAAACAATTTGAAATGCAGCAGGTGTGGCCTATTGACGGGCCCTGGCCGATTCGATATTTTATTGGCGATGTCCGCGACCTTTCGCGCTTAAAACGCGCTATGGAAGGCGTGGACATTGTCATTCACACCGCAGCTTTCAAACAAGTTCCGGCTGCGGAATATAATCCGTTCGAAGCGATTAAAACCAACGTTCTCGGCGCGCAAAACATCGTTGATGCAACCATGGACTCAGACGTTTCGCATGTCATTGCCCTGAGTTCAGACAAGGCTGTCGCGCCAATCAATATGTATGGCGCAACCAAGTTGGCCGCCGACAAGCTGTTTATTGCCGCTAATAATTACAAGGGTTGGAAAGACATTCGGTTTTCAGTGGTTCGTTACGGCAATGTATTGGGCAGTCGCGGCTCGGTAATTCCTTTTTTTCAAAAAAAACGTCGGGGGGGTGTCATCCCGATAACCGATGAACGCATGACCCGATTTAACATCACCTTGCAACAAGCGGTTGATTTCGTTCTGACACATTTGCAACGCATGCAGGGCAGAGAAGTGTTTGTGCCGCGAATTCCATCTTACCGCATTATCGATGTTGCGCAAGCCATTGCCCCGGAATGCCGCATTGAGATTGTTGGCATTCGACCGGGCGAAAAGCTCCATGAAGAATTGATCACTATCAATGATGCTATGGGCACCCTGGCTTTTGACGACTACTTTGTGGCATTGCCAACAGTTGGCCATATTGAAGAATATCTCAAGTCAGACATGGGCAAGGCCGGAAAAAAAATGCCGTATGGTTTTTACTATGATAGCGGCTCAAATCATGATTTTCTTACGGTGCAGGGAATAAAAGATCTTGTCCAGGCTGAAGCCGACCAGACAACTTCCGACGCAAAATTAGATTTTCAAACGGTGGCGTTGTAATTATGATTTGGATCGCCTTTCATTCATTTTAATAAGCAGCTCGCCGGCCAGGCTTTTTTTATTCATTCATGGAAGTTGTATTGACAATATTTGATTAAAATGTACGCCTGGCTACATTTAGACTTCGTTCAAACGCACACATGGCAGATTTAGAGGAATCTTGAAAGTATCAATTGAAATTCCGCGTCCTGTCGAACGTCCGCATCAGGCGGAAGTGGTGAAAAACCTCTATTGGCTCGACGCCCGCATACGCCGGGTTGCTTACAAAGAGGGAAGCGACGATGTGATTCACATTGAGTATGACGGCGATGATTTTGGAGAGGAAAAACGTTCAAATGTATCCGAGACAGTCGTTCGCATAATCAATGCGATTGATAAAATCGATATTGCGCGTATTTATGAAAACAATCTAACCCCGCGCTTTGCAAAAGATCCGCATCCCGATTTACAAATCAATGGTTGGTTAAAAAAGCTATTTAACGGGGGATATGCTTTTAGCGGCCTCGCCCTGCAGTTGACGCAAGGCCTGGACAATGCATTTAGAAAATATGCCTTGCGCTGCCAATGCGAGGAATATCAATATCCCGGTTTGACTTCATATCAGACAGCTGATCGGGCTGGCTACCTTTCGGGTTATCCACAGAATGTTAATCTTGTCAGCCACGTCCACGAAGACATGGAAAGTTTGCGCGGTTATCGTTTGCAGTCAAAAAATCAACAAGACGACTCAGACGCAAATCGTTTTCTCGATTCGCCCGACTTAATTTGTTCCCCCACCATCTGTTATCATTTCTGGCAGTCCCTTGCCGACCAACAACACACGATTCCAACCTTGAAAACCGGCACAGCGATCGGCGCCTGCCACAGATATGAAAGCCGGGCGATGACCGGGCTTGAACGATTGCGCCAGTTCAGTATGCGCGAAATCTTTGCCATTGGCGCTCCCGATGAGGTTCTGAAATTTCGCGATCATTTACTCAATGGCCAAAAAGAATTCCTCGATGAATTCGGCATTGCAGCCGTCATTGAAACCGCCTCCGACCCTTTCTTTTTAGACGCTTATACAGAAAAACGAATCTATCAGGTCAGCCTCAACCTTAAATATGAAGTCAAAGCGACGCTTCCCTATAAAAAACAACACCTTGCTATCAGCTCAGTGAATTATCATGAGACCTATTTCAGCAAAGCTTTCAATATTACAAGTGAAGATAACAAGGCGCTGCATAGTTGTTGTCTCGGCTTTGGTTTAGAACGTTGGTGCCTGGCGGTTTTTGCGCAACATGGCTTGAACCCTGATAAATGGCCAACAGCGCTCATAAAATGTATCGAAAACAGATAAACTGGCGCCCATGCAATGCCCTTGCCGATAATCACCAAAAGTGACATATATGCCAGCTTTAAAAAGGCTGAAATTGAACCGGGAGAGATTCTTTATGTCGCCTCTTTCCTCGCCATTTTAGGCAATCGGCCACATCTTGCAGAAGATGTCATAACCGCTTTGTTAGAAGTTGTCGGCGACAACGGAACCATTATCATGCCGACCTTTAACTTTGGTTTTTGTCATGGAGAACCGTTTGACAAAAATGCGACTGTTTCCAAAACCGGGGTTCTTTCTGAAGTGTTCCGCCGCCGACCGGAAGCGCGCAGAATGATTCATCCGCCCTATCATTCTGTTGCGGCGGTCGGCAAATATGCGGCTGAAATTGACAGCATTCGTTCGACTTCATCCTTTGGTCGCAATTCAGTCTTCCAGTGGATGTTTGACAAAAACGCGCGTACTATTTTTCTCGGCTGTGATTATGAACAAGGCTTAACACAGTTGCACTGGCTTGAAGAGATCCTGCAAGTTCCGTATCGTTTCTGGAAAAAAATGAAGGGTGAGGTCAAAGAAAACGGTCAATGGCAGCAGCGAAGCTATCATATGTACGCTCGCCGCCTCGACCTCAATGCAAATTGGGGCGACATCAACGCGCTCGCCAAAAAATTTGAACAAACCGGCGCAGTGACAATTGTTCCCATCGGATTTGGCAAAATCAAGTCTTTTCTTATTCAGGATCTATACAATTATTTTGCGCCACGAATGCAGAACGACCCTCTTTTTTTACTCGCAGATTCGGCAAGACCCTCTTTTCAGGAGATGACGGTCAAACAGGTAAAACAAAGCGCAAAGCCAAACGGCGAGAAATTCAAAAAAACTTATTCAGAAAAACAAAACGCCTGAGCGAACCAACACAAATGCTGTCACGCCTGAAAAGCGCCATGGCCTCCGTCTGGAATATTTCAGTTGAAACCATTCCAGATAACGCTGAGTTGAATGAATTTTCCGCATGGGATTCTATGGGTCATATTAGCATGTTGCTCGCTCTCGAGTCTGAGTTTGGGCTGGAGTTGAATAAAGAAAATGTGCACAAATTGCGCTCCATTCCGACCATTTTACAGGCTTTAAGCGCTTTCCAAACCACTCAATCAACAACAAAGCTGGATCAGGAGCCGAAAAAGGGATCATGAAAACTCTTGTAACCGGGGGCGCCGGATTTATTGGCAGTCACCTCGTTGAGCGTCTACTGCTTGAAAACAATCAGGTTGTCGTTCTGGACAATCTATCCACGGGAAGGGAAGCAAATCTGGCAAAGGTCAAAAATGACCCCAACCTTTCCTTCTGCGAAGTGGACGTGGCCGATCTTGCAAGCATTGAGCGCCATTTTGCCGGAGTCGAGCAAGTCTTTCATCTCGCGGCGTTAGCGGACATCGTGCCTTCCATTCAAACGCCGCTGAAGTACCATCATGCAAATGTCAATGGCGCTATTTCGGTTTTGCAAGCTGCGCGCAAAGCTGGCGTTCAACGCTTTTTATATGCCGCTTCATCTTCATGTTATGGACTGCCAGACAAGTTTCCCACCGATGAAAATGCGGCCATTCGCCCCATGTATCCTTATGCGCTGACCAAAAACGTTGCCGAACAATATGTTTTGCACTGGAGTCGGGTTTATAAATTGCCTGCGGTCTGTTTGCGTCTGTTCAACGTTTTCGGACCAAGGGCGCGAACAAGCGGAACTTACGGCGCAGTGTTCGGAGTTTTTCTGGCTCAAAAGCTGGCGGGAAAACCATTTACAGTGGTTGGTGACGGTTCACAAACCCGTGATTTCACCTTTGTCACAGATGTGACTGACGCATTTGTCGCCGCGGCTAACTCAAATTACAGCGGCGAAATTTTTAACGTTGGCTCAGGCGGAACCTATAGCATAAACGCGCTTGTCGATTTGCTTGACGGCGACAAAATTCATCTGCCGAAAAGACCCGGAGAGCCAGATTGTACTTTTGCCGACATCACGAAAATCAGAGAAAAGCTCGATTGGTCGCCAAAAATCTCATTTGAACAAGGCGTAGCCATCATGCTGGAAGAAATAGAACAGTGGCGCAACGCTCCGGTCTGGAACCCCGAGTCCATCAAAGAAGCGACATCGGATTGGTTTGAATATCTGGGATGATAAAAATCGACGCTGAAATTTTGTTGTTGCAACGTTTCTTATGCTTTTCCAGCAAATTGCGCAATTAATCATCTATCTTACTTCAAACAAATAGAGCAAATGGCAGACAAAATACACACACTTGACAAACTTCCGGAGGTTCTGGGCAAGCACAGAGGAACCGCAAAAGTGATTCATTGTCACGGTGTTTTCGATCTGATGCATATTGGTCATATTCGTCACTTTCAGGAAGCAAAGAGAATTGGCGGCGTGCTTGTAGTGACCATTACACCGGATGAATTCGTCAACAAAGGGCCGAACCGCCCTGAATTCACCGCGACTTTGCGCAGCGAGGCCGTTGCCGCGCTCGATTGCGTTGACTATGTCGCCATCAACAAATGGCCCGACGCCTGCCATACCATCGAACTTCTTCGTCCGGACTATTATGTGAAGGGCGCTGACTATCGCGACGCCGAACAAGATCTCACCGGCGGCATTTCCAGAGAAAGACAATCAGTTGAGTCGGGCGGCGGAACGCTTGTTTTTACAGATGACATCACCTTTAGCTCATCTGGTTTGCTCAACCGAAACATGCCGCCGTTTTCCAAAGAAGTCACCGCTTATGCGCAACAATTAAAACAAAAATATGGCGAGCAGGCCATCATTGACGCGGTTGAAAAAGCCGCTCCGGTAAAAAGCCTGATGCTCGGCGAAGCAATCATTGATGAATATCAGTACTGCGAAACCATTGGCAAATCGGGCAAGGAACCGATTCTCGCCGCAAAGTATCTTTCAACGGAAAAATTTGCCGGCGGCGTGATGGCGGTGGCCAACAACGCGGCTATTGTTTGCAATGAAGTCGGCATGTTGACCATTATCGGCGCGGTCGACTCTCACGAAGATTTTATTCGTGAAAAGATGGCCAAAAATGTAAAATCATACTTTTTACATTTGCCCGATTCGCCCACAATTCTCAAACGGCGCTTCCTTGAAATTTATCCTCTGCAAAAAATGTTTGAAGTCTATATTATGGGCGAAGAAGAAGAAAGCGCTGCAATGGCGGCGGTTTTAAATCGCAAACTAGGCGCTATTATTGACCAGTATGATGCAGTTGTCGCAACCGATTACGGACATGGCATGATTACGCCGTCCACCGTTGAGCTTTTAGCGAAAAAGGCTAAATTCCTGGCGATCAACACGCAGTTAAATGCGGCCAACCACGGCTACAACACTGTTTCAAAATATGGACGCGCCGACTACATCTGCGTGTCAGAAAAAGAAATTCGTCTTGACGCGCGCAGTCGCAAGCAAGGGCTGCGTGATATTGTTCACGATGTGGCCCGACGCCTTTCATGCAAACATATCCTGATTACACGAGGCCAATCAGGATGTTTTTGTTATGATGCAGAACAAGGATGTTTTGAAATTCCCGCATTCACCAAACAGGCTGTTGATCGTATTGGCGCAGGCGATTTAGCTCTGGCAATAACCGCTCCTTGCGTGGCCGCCGGAACGCCGATGGAAATTGTTGGCTTTATTGCAAACGCAGTCGGCGCGCAAGCGGTCGGCACAATAGGACACCGCACGACCATCGACAAGGTTTCCTTGTTAAAATTTATTAAAACAATGCTCAAATAGCAGTTTTTTCAGGTATACTGCCGAAATAACAAGTAGAATGTTTTTTAACAGGTTTCAATATGACATCACTCGCACAATCCTACTTAAAAAGTCTTCACGACATCGTTTCAAAAACAATTATCACTGATCACAATGGCGAAAACTACACGCTTGATGAAGCCGCCACGGAATTTTCCGACACTTTGTTCGACGTAAAAAACAAATCCAGCAAAGCAATTTTGGTTGGCAATGGCGGCAGCGCGTCAATTGCCGACCACCTGCAAAACGATCTTTGCGCAACGGTTGGCGCGCGGGCGATGGTTTGCACAAATACGCCATTGCTAACCGCCTTGAGCAATGATAAGGGCTATGAAAGCGCTTATGAAAATCAGGTAAAGATCTGGGCAAACACCGGCGATTTATTTATTGCAATTAGCAGCTCGGGAGAATCTGAAAATATTTTACGCGCCGCACAAATTGCCCAAGCGACTGGTTGTCGCGTCGTGACCATGACTGGCTTCAGGCCGACCAATCGACTCAGAAAATGCGGCTATTTGAATTTCTATGTAAATTCCGACAGTTATGGTCATACCGAATTATCGCATTCAATCATTGCGCACCTATTAACTGACTGGGCGTGTAGTCGCCATTGGGAAAACAAGACTTTCTCAACAAATATTCAGGCGACTGAAGCCCGGTTGCGTCAGACAGGTTTGAAGTTAACCATCGAGAGTTAGTTTATTAACAAAAACAAAATGAGCGACGTCATAAATACAGTTCTGGTAACCGGAGGCGCCGGTTACGTCGGCAGCGTGCTCACGCCAAAACTGCTGCAAAAGGACTTTTGTGTAAAAGTTCTTGACCTATTCTGGTTTGGAGAAGACACGCTCAACTCTGAAAAAGACAACCCCAACCTCGAACTGATAAAAGGCGATATCTGTCAACGCGACGTTCTTGAAAAAGCCATGGCCGATGTAGACGCCGTTATTCATCTGGCCTGCGTCTCAAACGATCCGAGTTTTGAGCTGAACCCGGAATTGAGCAAGGCTATCAACTACGACGCTTTCTTTGATCTGGTCGACGTTGCAAAAGACGCAGGCATTCAGCGCTTCATTTATGCCTCGTCATCAAGCGTTTACGGCGTAAAATCTGAATTTCATGTCACCGAAGAGTTGCCCCTGGAGCCGCTGACCGATTATTCAAAGTACAAAGCTCTGTGTGAAGAAGTTCTGCTGAAGGAAACTTCACCTGAATTCGTAACACTCGTTTTACGCCCCGCAACCGTATGCGGCATGTCGCCGCGTCTCAGACTCGATCTCACAGTCAATATTCTCACAAATCACGCTTATCAGAATCGGTTGATCAAGGTATTTGGCGGCAGTCAACTTCGACCCAATATTCACATTCAGGATATGGCCGATCTCTATGTGCAGGCCTTGACCTTTCCCGATGAAAAGATAAACGGAAAAATTTATAATGCCGGTTATGAAAATCACAGTGTTGCCGAAATCGCACAAATGGCGCGTTCCCTGGTTGGCGACGATGTGCAAATAGAGCGCACTGAAAGCGACGATAACCGCTCCTATCATATTTCATCTGAAAAAATTAAAACCCAGCTCGGTTTTAAGCCGCAACATACCATTGAAGATGCAATTCGTGATTTGGTTTCCGCCTTCCAGCATGGACAGGCGCCAAACTCGATGACAGACGCTCGATACTTTAACATCAAAAAAATGCAGGAACTCATGCCGCGCCTGCCGGAGCTTTGACCGAAAAAATTCCGAGAAAAATGAACCCGGTTCGCTGGCGAATTGGCGTTGATCTCGACAATACCATCATCGACTATCGTCAATCATGGTTCAAAAATGCGCAAAAACTTGGTTTGCCTGACCAACTCTCTTACGCAAGCAAAAACGCGACGCGACGTTTTATGCGAGCCTTGCCTGACGGCGAGAATAAATGGCAGGAATTGCAGGCGATTGTCTATGGCGCAAACATCCTGGACGCAAAAGTAGCTTCCGGATTTGAAGATTTTGTAAGGATGAGCAGAGCAAACGGCGTCAGTCTCTCCATTGTCAGCCACAAAACTCAGGTTGCCGCCCGGGGCGGTTTTGACTTGCATAAAGCGGCCATGCGTTTTTTACACGAACACCGTTTTTTTGCGAAGAGCGGGCTGGGATTTAGCGAAACCAATATTCACTTCGAAGAAACACGGCGACAAAAAGTTCAACGAATCCGTGAATTAAACTGCACTCATTTCATCGATGATTTGCAAGAAGTTTTTGATTCACCACAATTTCCTGACACAATTGAAAATATTTTGCTTACTATTGACGATAGTAAAATTACGGAACCGGCGGCGAGTTGTAGAAATTGGCATGAGGTGAAAAGGAAAATATTCAAAGATGGCACTGGCAGGCGAAGAACTCACTGAAAAAATAGATCAATTGGTTGACCAACAGGTCACGCGCATGGAGCCAATAAAACGAGGGAAAAATAGCTGTGTTTTCAAAATTGATTGCGGCGATGAAGTTTATGTCGCCAAACATTTTTTTCAACATGAAAGCGATCCGCGCGATCGCCTAAACGTAGAATTCAACTCACTTTCCTTCCTATGGCAACATGGAGTCAGAAATATACCACAACCGCTGACTAGCGATACGGAGTCAGGACTTGCGCTTTACGAATATGTGCAGGGTGAACCGGTTTCGCGCGACGAAATCTCAAAAAATGACATTGAAGCGGCGGTTAGTTTCCTCGGCGAACTCGACACCCTTAAGGCCGAGGCCTGGAATGAAAATCTGCCCAATGCATCCGAAGCCTGCTTTTCAATTCCCGAAATTGTAAAAAACATCAAACTTCGTCTGCGGCGCTTTGAAAATGTAACCGCGCCGCATGAATTTATGACAGCGCTCAACCACTTTCTGAAAGACAAATTCCGTCCGACTTTTGGTGAAATTATCTGCTGGTGTGAACAGAGTTGCATTGATCATGGCGCCGCCTGCGACGCGGTTCTGCCCTTGCAATATCGCACCTTAAGCCCATCTGATTTTGGCTTTCACAATGCGCTGCGCACTTCCACCAACTCGATTGTCTTTGTCGATTTTGAATATTTTGGCTGGGACGATCCGGCAAAAGTCGCTTCTGATTTTCTGCTGCATCCCGGCATGGAATTAAGTAAAAATCACCAAACCTTTTTCCTCGATCAATTTCAACAACGTTTTGACTTTATCCCCGACCTCACATGGCGGGTTGAGTTGCTGCGACTTTTATTCGGCTTAAAGTGGTGCATGATATTCCTCAACGAGTTTTTGCCAGTCGACGCCGCGCGCAGAAACTTTACAACCAATAGTCCAATGATAACCGAAGAAAAACTAGCCGCGCAATTGTATAAGGCGCACACCATGCTTCGACGAATTCAGGATGACTATGAAGGGCAATTTGCAGGCCGCCACTCCTGAACGTCGCTCCCTAAACCCGTGCGTCGACAAGACCACTTACACAACGGTTCCCGCCTGCCGCCTCTCCCGCAACAGAACAAAGTTTATTTTAGAATTTTCGTTCGGTTCGCATTGTTAAAATAAAAAAACAATCTGCCGATACTCAGAGTCGATGACATAAAAAGCAGGACTGCGGAAAATTTTGCGCCGCGCCAAAACCACGTTCTAAAATGTGAAACTTAAGCCAGACAAAAATGACAACCTTTGCTCAACACTATTTAAATTGGAACTAAAAACCACATGCCAGCCCTTGATTCACGCTCTCACCACTTACGAAAAAAAATACTCGACACGCTTAACTCCAGCCGTCGCGGTCATATTGGCTCGGCATTTTCGTTAGTTGAAATTATGCGAACGCTTTACGACGACATTCTAAAATATGACTCGAAAAATCCAAACTGGCCAGATCGCGACCGTTTTATTTTAAGCAAAGGTCACGGTTGTCTCGCTCAATATGTACTGCTTGCCGAAAAAGGTTTCATAACAGAAGAAGCCTTAATGAGCTTTTGCAAAACGGGAAGCATACTTGGCGGACATCCCGACCATTTTATTCCCGGCGTTGAAACCAGCTCCGGCAGTCTGGGGCATGGTTTGTCCATTGGCGTCGGCATGGCGTTAAGCGCGCGCATCGACAAAACCGAGCATCGTATTTTTGTCGTGATTGGCGATGGCGAGTCAAACGAAGGCTCTGTTTGGGAAGCTGCGATGGCGGCGGGGAAACATGGCCTATCCAACCTTATCGTGTTGATCGATTACAACAAAATGCAGTCATACGGCTCCACTTATGAAGTTCAGAACCTTGAGCCATTGGCCGACAAGTGGAAAAGTTTCGGTTTTGCCGCTTTTGAAATTGATGGCCATGACCCGCAGGCGCTTGGCGATTTGTTGCGCAACCTTCCCCGAAAACAACAAAAGCCGACCATCATTATTTGTCACACTGTGAAAGGCAGAGGCGTCGACTTTATTGAAAACAACCCGCATTGGCACCACAAAAGCAAAGTCACCGACGATGAAATGTCGGCGCTTTATGATGGTTTGGAGGCCTCGGCATGAGAAAAACCTGTCTTCATGCCATATATGAATTAGCGCGTCTCGATCGCCGCGTGGTGTTTATCGGCTCAGACCTGGGCGCAGACACCTTAAACCCCTTCAAGGAAGAAATGTCTGAACGTTTTTTTATGGAAGGCGTCGGCGAAAGCTACATCGTCGGCATGGCCGCAGGACTGGCCATGGAAGGGAAAATTCCATTCGTCAACACCATTGCAACTTTTCTTACCCGCCGCGCCTATGAACAAATTGCTGTCGACCTTTGCCACCAAAACCTAAAAGTGCGATTAATTGGCAACGGCGGCGGCCTGGTATACGCCCCGTTGGGCATGACACATCAAGCGGTTGAGGATATCGCTCTTATGCGGGCGCTGCCCAACATGACGGTTGTCGCCCCGGCCGACGCGCGTGAAATGAGCAAAATTATGATTGAAAGCATGCAATATCCCAGCCCGTTATATATTCGCCTTGCAAAAGGTTACGAGCCGATTGTAACACATGAAAAACAAGAGTTTAAGTTTGGCAAAGCATACCAATATTTTGATGGCGAAGACGCATTGGTCATAACCACAGGCGTAACTTTGCAACCGGCTTTGCAAGCCGTCAAAAGTCTCGCGGAAAAATCAGGAATAAATGCAAAAATTTTGCACTGTCCCACCATAAAACCGTTAGACAAGCGCGCAATTTTGGCCGCAATTGAACAAACGCCTGTAGTGGTTGTGGTTGAAGAGCATACGCCGCATGGCGGGCTGGCCAGCGCTGTGGCGGAAATTATGGTGGAAGCGGCGTTTGTCGGCAAAAAACATTTTTGCCGCATCGGCATTCCAGACACTTTCCCGGACGACTTCGGCTCACAGGCAAGTTTAATGCAGCGTTACGGTATCACTGCGAAAAATATCTTCTTCAAAGTCTGGCAAGCCGTTGACAACAATGTCGTTCAAATTATCACCTCTGAAAATATCATGACCCCAAAAACGCCATCCAAACTGTGAGTGACTGACGAATTTCCCGGAAACAAGGCGGCAGCTAAACTATCGATTTTGGCGCGAAGAGGTGGCGCGAATCAGCTTTTTTAGTATCTGTCGAGGCAAATATTTGCCAGCAAATGTAGCTAATATTTTAAAGAAGGCTGCATTGAAAGCAGGTATTCGTAAAAATGTTACGCCACATACGTTTGCGTATCGTTTTGCAACACATTTACTCGAACAACGCGCTAATTTAAAGTATATTCAAGGGTTGTCTGGGACATAACAGTTCTAAAACCACGGAAATTTATACTCCTGTCTCTAAAACGGCAATCGATAAGATTAAAAACCCAATGGCTGATTTTTTTAAGTAGCAGAAGTTAGGAAATGATAAAAAAAATATAAACTATTATGTAGAGCCTACCAATTTGGCGGAATAAACACAATTGAGTTTACACAAACGTTAGCCACAAGCTGAACCCAGCCGCATAAACAGCACATTTATTTTTTTCAACGCTACAGCTCGCACTCAAAAAAACAAAAGAGCTGTTCTTCCCCTATCGAAATTGCAACAAATATATCATCATTCAATATATAATTATATTGTTAAAGGATAATTTGATGTATCTTTGATACCTTACAGTCAAAATGTAAAGACATAGAACCAATGAACAGAATAAAGAAGGTTTTAAAAGAACAAGGAAGGACGCAAACCTGGCTCGCTGAAAAAATCGGAAAAAGCTATGTAGTGGTTACAAACTATTGCAATAACAATACGCAACCTAGCATTCAAGTTTTAACAGAGGTTTCTCAGATTCTAGACGTTGACGTACGAGAATTATTAGTTTCCACTAAAAAGGATCAAGAAGATGGATAAAGAATTTGATTTTTTTAAAAACGGCAGTACTTGGCTTAGAGCTGACTTTCATTTACATACAAAAGCGGACAAACAGTTTGTTTATCGTGGAGAAGATAATTCCTTTGTATCTGACTATATAAATCAACTGAATCATCAAGAAATTGGTGTTGCAGCAATAACGAATCATAACAAATTTGATTTCGACGAATATAAAGCACTTGCCAAAAAGTCAAGAAAACAAGAGATTTATTTATTACCCGGAGTTGAATTGTCAGTAAATGACGGAGCAAATGGAATCCATTGTCTTGTTATTTTTAACCCAATGGAATGGCTTGAAAATGGCAATGATTATATCAATCATTTTATAACACAAACATTTGCAGGAAAACAAAATTTTGAAAATGAAAACGGTCGTTCAAATGACAACTTAATTGAAACCATAAAAAAGCTTGATGCTTTCGAGAAAGACTATTTCATAATAATGGCTCATATCGAATCAGGTAGTGGGTTCTATAAAGAACTACATGGAGGACGAATTACAGAATTGGGTAAGCAACCAATATTTCGTAAGGCAGTCCTTGGATTTCAAAAAGTAAGGACGAGAAACATAATTGACAAACTCAATCTTTGGCTTGATAATGACTTACCAGCTTTTGTGGAAGGTTCGGATGCTAAAAGTATTGAAGGAATTGGAACGGGTAATTCTGTAGATAACGTTACGCAAAAAACCTATTTAAAAATTGGAGCTTTCAACTTTGAAGCAATAAAATATGTATTGTTAGACCAACAATACAGACAAGCACAAAAAACTACAGAGCCTATTAATGGATATATTAAATCAATCCGTTTTAAAGGTGGAAAATTGGATGGCTCAACGCTTCATCTAAATCATTCTATGAATAACTTGATTGGTATAAGAGGAAGTGGTAAATCTTCAATTTTAGAGGCTATTAGATATTCTTTAGATATTGAGTTAACCGAAGAACAAAATGAAGATTTTGGATACAAGAACAATTTAGTAAATGCTCTATTAGGAAGTGGCGGTAAAATTACTTCGATTTTAGTTGATGATCAAGGGAAAGAATATGTAGCTGAAAAGATTCTTGGAGATAGAACAAATATTTATAAAGATGGAGAAATTCAGCTTGGACTAAAACCAAATGCAATTATAAAAAAGCCAATATATTTTGGTCAAAAAGACCTTTCTAAAATTGGAAATTCTCTATCTATCGAATATTTGATTAGCAAATTGATTGGTGACCGTTTAATCAACAAAAAACGAGAGGTCGAAGAAAAAAATCAAGATGTTTTAAGAATTATCAATGAACTCAAAAAAATTGATTTAAAAGTTACTAGAAAAACAGACATTGAAGCTAAACAAGCTGAGTTGAAAATTAAAATTCAAGTTTTTAAAGATAATCAGATTGATAAGAAACTTGAAAAACAGATAAGTTTTGAGAAAGACGCAAACTTTATTAAAAGAATTGATGATTTTGAAGTTAAGATTATTGATGCCCTATATGAATTTATCCAAGAATATGATTCCTTTGATTCTTATAAAAGTTATGTCTCAAAAGAGAATATTTCTGATGTCGGAAAAATTATTCAGTCATTAATTTCTTTTGAAAAGATATTTGAAGGTCTAAGGGAAGTTTTGATAAAACTTATTGATAAACGCCAGGAATTAGCTGAATTTGATAAAAAATTTCTGTCAAAATTCAACGAACTCAAAGAAGAGTTTTCAAAAATCAAACGGGATATTAATCTTCCCAATATTCAGGCTGATGACTATGTTAAATATACAAAGGAACTTGACTTAACAAGAGCCCAATTATCAGAGTTAGACAAACTTTCAAAAAAGAAACAAGAATTAGAAACTCAATTAAAACAAACATTAGTTTCTTTACAGAAACTTTGGCACAACGAATTCGAAATTGTCCAAGAAGAAATTAACAAGGTTAATAATGACCAAGACTCAATCAAAATTGCTGTTGAATTTAAAGGCAACAAGCAAGGTTTTAAATCATATTTAAAAAAGAATCTTAGAGGTAGCAATTTAAGAGATAATAATATTCAAACAATCATTGACAACTACAATGATATGATTGCAGTTTATGAAGACTTAAACCAACCCAATAGTACTATTTCTACAAGTCTTTCTGACGTACAGCTTCATACATTTAAGGAATATTTCAATTCAAACATTGAAGCCTTTTTGACGTATAGAATACCTGACAAATTTGAAATTATTTATAGGAATAGGTCTTTGAACGAGCATTCTTTAGGACAAAGAGCTTCCGCTCTAATAATATTTCTATTGACGCTAAGAGAAAGTGATTTAATAATTATTGACCAGCTCGAAGATGATTTAGATAATCAAACTATCTATAATGATGTTATTAAAGCATTGAAAGAATTAAAAAACACATCTCAATTTATTTTTGCCACCCACAATCCTAATATTCCTGTTCTTGGAGATTGTGAACAGGTTATTTCTTGTAGATATGACTCTAACATTATCGAGACAAATCTTGGTAGTATTGATGATGAAACAATTAGAAAAGAAATAGTAAACATTATGGAAGGTGGTAAAGAGGCATTTAACAAAAGAAAAAGAATTTATGAATTATGGACGCATTAGAATTATTGGATTTAATCCAAAAAGGGGAATCAAGCGTTGTACAATTTAAAGTTCGCATTAGTGATGCGTACAAAATAGGCACAGAAATGGTCGCCTTTTCCAACACAAAAGGAGGCTTAATTATTATTGGAGTTGACGACAAAACGGGAGATATTAACGGATTATCATTTGAAGAGGTTTCGGCAACCAACCAACTTTTAGCAAATGCTGCATCCGATAATGTCAAACCTCAAATCTTTATAGAAACGGAAACTGTAGAAGTAGATAACAAAAATATCATAGTAGCTAGTATAGCAGAAGGACTAAGCAAACCTCATACAGACAATAAGGGAATAATTTGGTTGAAAAATGGGTCGGACAAACGAAAGGTTGTGGCAAGAGAAGAAATGGCAAGGCTACTACAAAGTAGCGGAAATCTTTTTGCAGATGAAACTATTGTAAATGGTACTACAATAAATGATATTGATGATGTTCTTTTTACGAAAGTGATTGAAAAAAAACACGAAAAATCTATTGAAGAGATTGGATTATCAATACCACAACTTCTTTCCAATAATGGAATGTTGAAAAATGGAAATCTTACTTTAGGAGGATTCCTTTTGTTTGGGAAAAATCCACAACAATACAGAGCAACATTTACTGTGCACTGTATATCTATTAAAGGAAATGATATTAGTTCTAATCTTTATAGAAATAAGAAAGAACCATTTACTGGAAATATTAAAGAGGTTTATGATAAGACACAGTCTTTTATTATTCAAAATCTAAAAGAAACTCAAAAAGATGAAAAATTTAATTCTCGTGGTGAACTTGAAATACCTATTGAAACTATTGAAGAACTTCTTGTAAATGCCTTAGTGCATAGAGATTATTTCATAAATTCAAGTATCAAAGTTTTTATTTTCGATAATCGCATTGAAATAATTAGCCCTGGAAAGCTACCAAATACTTTGACAATTGAGAATATCAAAGCAGGAATTTCTGTTATTAGGAACCCAATTTTATATTCTAACGCAAGATATTTATTACCATTTGAAGGAGGAGGAAGTGGTATTATGAGAGCCTACAACAAATATCCCGACTTGGAATTAATCAACGACACTGACAGAGAAATATTTTTATCAATAATAAAACGACCAGAATGAAAAGCCAACGCTCAAAGCAATACACATTTGCAATTCGCACCAGCCAACGCTAAACCAAAAATTGCAAAAGAGTATGTCTTGCCAACGCTCACTTCCGAAACGACAAAGACCTTGGAAAATCAAACAGGAAGAATAAAGCCTGAAGTGGCTAAAATGTATAAAAACAATAGCCGCTTCAGCTTTCTTTTAACTTGACAGAAAAGTGCCACGCAGTCGGCAACTATTCCTATACGAACCGGTATACAGCATAAAAAAACTATGATAATCCTAAACAGAAAAATGCTTTTCCTTTTAGCTTTAACACTTGTCTTTGCATGTTCAACGAGACAAGAGTTATTTGTTGAATATTCAAATTCACAAATTGCATATTTTGGGCGAGTAGATTCATTAACAAATAGGGGAGTGGACTTATATTGGCCGGGAACCTCAATAAAATTGAATTTTGAAGGCGAATCTATTGCTGCATCGATTGAAGATGAAAATGGAGAGAATTATTACAATGTAGTAATAGATAGTGACAGTCTTTTTGTTTTACAACCAGATACAACAAAACGCTATTATCCACTTGCTTCAGAATTACCAAAAGGAAAACATACAATTGAAATTTTCAAGCGGACTGCATGGGATAGGGGAAAGACTTCTTTTTACGGATTTCAAATAAAAGGTGATGCAAGGGTATTGCCCAAACCTTTACCTTCTAAAAGAAAAATGGAATTTTATGGCAACTCTATAACAGTAGGTTCTGCTGTTGAGGACACGTCTGGAAAAGATTTACTTGATGGCGCTTATACCAATAACTATTTGAGTTATGCGGCTATTACCGCCAGGCACTATTCTGCAGAATATCAATGCGTCTGTAAAGGTGGTATCGGTATTACAATTAGCTGGTTTCCCTTAACAATGCCGAAAATGTATGACAGACTCATTCCTACAGACTCCAATAGCAAATGGAATTTTTCTTTATATAGACCTGATATTGTTGTGGTGAATTTATTTCAGAATGATTCATGGTTGGTCAATAGACCAGATAGAGCTGAGTTTAAGACGAATTTTGGAGACAAAGCTCCTACTGATGAATACATTATAAACGCATATCAACAATTTGTAGGCGATATAAGGAAACAGTATCCCCATGCAAATATTATATGTGCGCTTGGAAATATGGACGCCACAAGAGAAGGCTCAAAATGGATGGGTTATATCAAAAAGGCAGTTGCTAATTTAAATGACAAGAATATTTATACCCATTTCATCCCTTTTAAAGAAACTCCGGGACACCCTTCAATAAAAGAACAGGAAGAAATATCTAATAGTCTAATTCAATTTATTGATAAAAATATAGTTTGGTAATCAGAAGTTACGCAGTATAAGAACTCATACAATTTAAGCTCAATTTTAAACTAAAATATAAACCGACAAACATTAGTGGCCTTGACACAAAAAGACAGATCTGTGTGGCGCGCAACATGAAAAAATGTGTCTTCGTTGCGCTAATATGAGTGACAACGGCGACCGGAACGTGTGTTGCCGCGCACTGGTTTTTTCAGGTTTAAAATGAAAGAAAATATAAAAGGGCATCCTTATGACAAATAACGATATTTTGCGCCGTATCCGCTATATCTTCGACTTTAGCGATTCGAAAATGATTGCTATATTTGGTTTAGCTGATAATCAGGTAACGCGGGAACAGATCAGCGACTGGTTAAAAAAAGATGATGATCCTGCGTATCAAAAATGTAGCGACACTCAGCTGGCGATTTTTCTGAATGGTCTGATTAACGATAAACGAGGGAAAAAAGAAGGGGCGCAACCCAAATTAGAGAAGCGTTTAACGAACAATATCATTTTCCTGAAATTAAAAATCGCATTAAACCTTAAGGCCGAAGACATATTAGAGATTATGGAATCGGCTAATTTGCAAATAAGCAAACACGAATTGAGTGCATTTTTCCGTAAGCCAGACCATAAACATTACCGTGTCTGCAAGGATCAAATTTTACGCAAATTTCTCAAAGGCGCGCAGCTTAAATATCGTCCCGAAAATTAATTGAAAACAAAGTTCAGATGAATTGCGCTAATATGAGTGACAAAGGCGCACGCGGATATTACTGAGAAAAAATATAAATAATCGTGTATAGTCCACCAACTTGGCGGAATAAAAACAATAGCGTTTACACAAACCGTTGTCTTTAATTGCCCAAGCCTATTATTCACCAGAAAATGAAAACATGAACTCGTCTTATTTTCATTTTATCAAAATTATGAAAATATAAATATCTATCTTTGCACCTATGTTAGAAAATAAAATCATGGATTTACGAGATTTTATTTCAGGAAAACACATTAAACAGATAGAGTATAAATCATTTTCTCCTGAGAAAATCAATCATGAATGGGTAGTCTCAACTCCAGAAGTAAATAAATTACTTGCAGAAGCAAATCGACTGATCGGAGAATTGAATGCATTCTCTCAAATAATTCCTGATGTAGACTTCTTCATCACAATGCATATTCTTAAAGAAGCTACAACTTCTAGTAGAATTGAAGGAACTAAGACAAACATGGAGGAAGCTCTTGTAAAAGAGGAAGTAAGCATCCGGCGAACTACACCTTTTCTGAGTAACTTCCTTTTCCTATTTTGAGCTATACGATAAAACCGAAAAGGAGAATTCACCATGCAAGTTCCC
>Ga0316187_10000077_pt1 | contig 58632 bp, 46 predicted proteins | sample CroRivburrow1_MG_FD_204927 | JGI IMG/M metagenome (GOLD analysis project Ga0316187, IMG submission 204927) | Coastal sediment microbial communities from Maine, United States - Cross River worm burrow 1 | ecosystem: Environmental > Aquatic > Marine > Coastal > Sediment | place: USA: Maine...
CCAAAGTAAACCAAAAACTGGTACCCCTAAATTATATTTTGAAAAATGGCGATCAGGTTGAGATTCTAACATCCTCTAAACAGAAACCAAGGGAAGATTGGTTGCGTTTTGTTGTAAGCTCAAAGGCTAAAGGGAAAATCAAAGATCTTCTTAAAAGTGAACGGCGGACTGTAATCAACCTGGGCAAGGAAATTGTATATAGAAAACTAAAACAAATGAAGCTTCAACCAACGGATGAAGTTATTCATCAGGTGAGAGCTTTCTTTGATGCCAATACCAACAATGAATTGTTTTATAAAGTTGGTACTGAAGAAATAGATCATAAAGAGATCAAGAAATTCAGGCATGTCAGGGAACAACAAAAATCAGAAATATCGCCCAGGGTAAAAGATGCTTCCACTTTCGAGAAGCAACTTACAAAAGCCACTGGTGAAACAAGAGATATGCTATTAATCGGTGAGGATATGGATATCATCGATTATACTTTTGCGAAATGTTGCAATCCGATTCCTGGTGATGATGTTTTTGGATTCGTTACCGTCAACGAAGGAATTAAAGTCCATCGCTCTTCCTGCCCTAATGCAGTTGAACTTATGTCCAGGCATGGACATCGGGTGATAAAAGCAAAATGGACTTCTCAGAAAAAAGTAGCTTTTCTGGCCGGCATTAAACTGATAGGGACGGATAGAATTGGTATCATGAATGATGTTACCAAAATTATATCCAATGAACTAAAAGTAAATATGCGATCTATTTCAATTGAAACTGACAGTGGTATCTTTGAAGGGAGGATTATGCTTTACGTAAATGATACTATTCACCTTGAATTATTAATTAATAAATTGAGAAAAATAAACGGTATTGTTAAAGTTATTCGCTTTGATACAAAAGAATAGTTCATTACACAAAACATTGATGAAGGCAATAATATGATGCATTAATATTCTATATTTGTACACCACGATAGCTTATTTCTTGATCCCATGAATGAACGAATTTTTGAAGAAGTCAAAAAGATCTTTACGGCTTATTTGGAAAATAAAAGCCTCAGGAAAACTCCTGAAAGGTTCGCTATTTTGGAGGAGATTTATTTCAGGGATGGGCATTTTGATGTAGAGTCCCTGTATATAAGCATGAAGAATAAAAATTACAGGGTAAGTCGTGCGACAGTGTACAATACATTGGATTTGTTAGTTGAATGCGACTTGGTTAGCAAACATCAATTTGGTAAGAATCTGGCACAATACGAAAAGTCATATGGATTTAAGCAACATGATCATATTCTGCTTGATAATGGAAAAGTAATTGAATTTTGTGATCCAAGAATACAGAATATTAAAAATACTCTTGAAGAAGTATTTGATATTGATATCACACATCATTCTTTGTATTTTTTCGCGAAAGATAGTTCAACTGGTAAACCTTCTTAATCATTTAAAGAAATGGAGTATACTCATAAAATCATTGATAATATATTAATCTTAACTTTAACCGGCGACCTTATTGGTGAAAATAATGGGCCGGAACTGGTAAAGATTATAAATGATCATTTGCATGATAAAATAAATCTATGTGCTGTAGACCTTGCCAATGTCAGGTATATGAATAGTAGTGGAATAGGCGTACTTATAACTCTTTTAACTAAATTCAGAAATCAGGAGGGGGAAATGATATTGGTACAACCATCAGAAAAAATTGAGAAACTTTTATTAATAACCAAATTAAATAATATTTTTTCTATTGTTGATTCAAAAGAAGAGGCAGTAGATCTTTTAAAAGCACTCTAGCAGTTTCAATCCGTATTTAATTACTTTCGAAAAAAAATAAGCATATGAAAGTTGATGTATTATTAGGTCTTCAATGGGGGGATGAAGGAAAAGGCAAAATTGTGGACTATTTAGCCCCTGGATATGATGTTGTTGCACGATTTCAAGGTGGTCCAAATGCGGGACATACACTTGAATTTGATGGCATTAAACATGTACTCCATCAGATTCCATCAGGTATTTTCCGAAAAGATATAAAGAACCTTATCGGAAATGGTGTAGTACTGGATGTCGTAGTATTCAAAAAAGAAATTGCAGATCTTGCTAAGTACAATCTTCAGCCAAGAGATAATCTTTATATCTCTAAGAGGACACAGCTAATCCTTCCTACCCATCGTTTACTGGATGCAGCTTACGAACACTCAAAAGGCGATAAAAAAATCGGATCTACCTTAAGAGGAATTGGCCCTACTTATCAGGACAAAATTGCCAGATTAGGTTTGAGGGTAGGAGATATTACTGATCCTTTATTTGCAAAAAAATATAAGAAATTAACCAGTAAACATGAAGAAATCCTGAAATCGCTGGATTTTGAATACAATCTGGAAGAATTGAATGAGGAATATTTCGACGCTATTAACTTTATCAGTGATTTCAACCTTGTAAATGGTGAATACTTTATCTCAAATGAATTAAAAAAAGGTAAGTCTGTTATCGCAGAAGGAGCTCAGGGCTCTCTACTGGATATTGATTTTGGTAGTTATCCATTTGTGACAAGCTCAAATACTACTGCAGCAGGTGCGGCTACCGGATTGGGTATTGCTCCTTCAATGATAGGAGATGTTTTCGGGATTTTTAAAGCGTATTGCACCCGGGTAGGCAGTGGTCCCTTCCCTACGGAATTACAAGGAGATACTGGTGAAAAACTCCGTCAGGAAGGACGTGAATTTGGCGCAACTACTGGTCGTCCCAGAAGATGTGGCTGGCTTGACCTTCCGGCTCTTAAGTATGCTATTATGATTAATGGAGTTACAAAACTTTTCATGATGAAAGCAGATGTATTGAGCAGCATGGAGAAAATAAATGTTTGCACTAAATACAAAATGCCAGATGGAAGCATAACTGAGGAGATTCCTTTCGAAATCAATGATATTGAATTGGTTCCTGAACTAAAGGAATTTGATAGTTGGACTGATATAAGATCAGGAATTTCTGATTATACTTCCTTACCTGAAAGTCTGAAGCATTATGTTGCATACCTTGAAAAGGAATTGAATGTTCCAATCGAAATAATTTCAACAGGTCCGGATCGGAGTGAAACAATAATAAGAAGTAAGGAATTGGTAAAATGAGTGATACTTTAATTGATTAATGGGAGCGGATACTTTATTGCTGGTTTTTATACTGATTATTGTTGCTGAGTTTATATTTGAAAAGGTTTTATCTTATTTGAATTATGTTAACCTGGGAAAAGATCTGCCATCTATATTAGCAGGTATATATGATTCTAAAGAATATGAAAGATCTGTCCAATATAACAAGGCTAATTCAAAATTTGGACTACTAACTTCATCAATCAGTTTTATTTCAATTATAATTTTAATTGCTACTGGCTTTTTTGGTTTTCTTGATGGTTGGGTACGGCATTATTTTGAAAATGAATTGGTTGTATCTCTTGTATTTTTTGGAATACTGTATATAGCTTCTGATCTTTTAACTACACCCTTTTCAATTTATGATACTTTCGTGATTGAAGAAAAATTTGGTTTTAATAAAATCACACCTAAAATATTCATTTTGGACAAACTGAAAGGGTATTTGCTTGCCATTATTATTGGTGGAATTCTAATCTTTGCCCTGCTATGGCTAATCGAGAAAATGGGAGGCAATTTCTGGATATATTTCTGGTTAGTAATCGCTGGATTTACCTTGTTTATGAATGTTTTTTATACAAGCTTGATAGTTCCTCTTTTTAACAAACTAGTTCCTCTACAGGATGGCGAGCTGAAAAGCTCTATACTGGAGTACAGTAAAAAGGTAAATTTTCCATTAGATAATATCTTTGTAATTGATGGTTCCAAACGGTCTAGTAAAGCCAATGCTTATTTTTCTGGGTTGGGAAGAAAAAAGAAGATAGTGTTATTTGATACTTTGATTGATAATCATACTTCAGATGAGTTGCTAGCAGTATTGGCTCACGAGGTAGGACATTATAAAAAGAAACATATTTTTTTTGGATTGGTCACTTCTATTTTACAATCAGGACTGGTACTATTTATTATGTCATTAATGATATTTAATCCTAAGCTATCTGAAGCTTTTGGAGGCCAACAGATGAGCATTCATTTAAATCTTATAGCTTTCTTCATCCTTTTCTCACCTATTTCTCATATTACTGGAATTATTATGAATATGATTTCCAGAAAAAACGAATACTCAGCTGATGGTTTTGCAGCTACAACCTTTGAAGCGAAGCCACTTCAGGAAGCTCTAAAAAAATTATCAGCGAATAACCTTGGTAATTTAAATCCACATCCCTGGTATGTATTTGTGCATTATTCACATCCGCCAATTATAAAAAGATTGAATGCATTAGATACCTTCAATCAAAAAATAAGTACTGAATAATACTGGAGATTGCTCTTTATGATATCTGCTGATTATATTTCTCAATCAAGAAGAACTTTTATTCTTGCTTATCCTGTAATGCTAAGTCAGCTTGGCCAGGTGTTGGTAGGCGTGGCTGATAGTGTTATGGTGGGTCAGCTTGGCACAGAACCTCTTGCAGCTGTATCTTTAGGGAACAGTGTTTTTGTGCTATTCCTGACTTTTGGTATTGGGATGTCATATGGTATTACTCCACTTGTTGCCAAAGCTGATGGAGAAAAGAATTATAAATCTATTATTGAAATTTTAAAGCATGGATTCCTGATAAATGGACTTACCGGTTTCGTTTTGCTGGCACTTCTTCTAACCACCTCTATGGTGTTTCCTTACCTTGATCAACCTGATGAAGTAGTAGTTCTGGCTAAGCCCTATTTCATGATAATTTCAATTTCTATAATCCCATTTATGTTTTTTCAGGTGTTCAGGCAGTTCGCAGAAGGACTTTCTCTAACCAAACAATCAATGTTCGTGACTATTTCAGGTAATGTAATAAATATCATACTTAATTATATATTTATTTTTGGCAAATTTGGAGTGCCTGCATATGGAATTTTGGGTGCTGGAATTGCGACTCTTTTGGCCAGAATTTATATGGCTATTGCTATGATGGTGTTTGTAGTTTATGCAAAATATTTTAAGGACTATTGGCCTTATTTTGATAAAAAATATTACAATCGTCAATTGGTTAAAAGGATTTTGAATATTGGATTGCCTTCAGGTTTGCAGTTTATTTTTGAAGTAGGTGCTTTTAGCCTGGCGGCGATAATGATCGGCTGGCTGGGAGCCTCTTCCTTAGCAGCACACCAGATAGCAATTAATATGGCTGCAATCACGTATATGATGGCTACAGGTATTGCTTCCGCCACAACCATACGCGTCGGTAATCAATTAGGAAGAAAAGATATAGTAACAATGCGACAGGTTGGATTCATTGGGTTCATATTAAGTGGAGTTTTTATGAGTATTACGGCATTAATATTAATTGCAGGAAGATATTACTTCCCTACATTATATATTCATGAAGCAGAAGTAATTGAAATTGCCTCTGGCCTTCTTTTAATAGCTGCGATATTTCAGATATCCGATGGGATACAGGTGGTTGGATTAGGTGCTTTAAGGGGGATGTCTGATGTAAGAATCCCTACTATGATCACTTTATTTGCTTATTGGGTTCTGGCTTTACCTATTGGTTATTTTTTGGGTATATATTTAAAGTTAGGAGCATTTGGCGTTTGGATCGGTCTTTTAACAGGATTATCTATTACTGCAGTAATGCTATTGATTCGATTTAATAGACTTAGTAATTTAAAATTAAAAGAAATTACTCCTTGAAAATATTTATATTCAACCTTAGGAGATGATTATTGTAAAATGTTTTTATTAAGGAAGATATATACGATTTACGGTTTTTTTATTTTTGCCTTAATTTATATACTGCTATTACCTATATTCTTAATTGTACTTCAGAATAAAAAATGGCATAGTGCTGGAAGAAATCTATACCGATTATGGGCTCGAGCCTTTTTTGCCCTTATATTTATGCCCATTAGAATAAAATATATATCCAAATTATCGAAGAGAAAATCGTATATATTTTGTTCCAATCATTTCTCATTTATGGATATTCCCGCAATCGGTTGTTCTAAGTTTAATATTACTTTTGTTGGTAAGAGTTCATTAGGAATGGTACCCCTGTTTGGATATATGTATAACAAATTGAACATTACTGTAGATCGGTCAAAGTTAAAAAGCAGATATGAAACCATGTTAGAATGTAGAAATGCAATTAACAATGGCCAGAATCTGGTGTTTTTCCCGGAAGGAGGGATGCTAGCTGAGAATCCTCCTGAAATGGCCCGTTTCAAGGATGGTGCATTCCGACTGGCAATTGAGGAGCAAGTTCCTGTAGTCCCTGTTACTATTCCCTTTAACTGGAAAATATTAGGGGAAGAAAACCGTTTTCTTGTAATGTGGCATCCTTGTAAGGTTATCTTTCATAAGCCCATTCCAACAATCGGAATGGAGCTTGATGAAGTCGAATTTTTAAAGAAAAAGGTATTTAATATAATTCAAGGAGAATTGAACCAATATAATTATGAAAGTTGATAAGAATACACTTGATAAAATTGCTCATTTGTCCAGGTTGGAAATAGAGCCACAAAATGAAAAACCATTGTTAGAGAGTCTGAGTGATATTCTTACCTGGGTAGAAAAACTAAATGAACTGGATACTGAGAATATAGAACCATTGACAAATATTTCTCAAGAAATCAATGCCATACGTAAAGATGAAGTAGGAAAACATCTCGATCGTGAAAGCGGTTTAAAAAATGCTCCCGACCATAACAAGGAATTTTTCAAGGTACCCAAAGTAAAAGACTGAATTAGAATAAATGAATAATTTATATTTCTGGAAAGATTGGGATGGACCTTACAGAAAATTGTATTGGGTGGTATTTTTACTTTTTATAGTATCTATAATATACTGTTTTTATCAATTTTTTTATGGTATTGATTCAGTAATTCACTGGGAAGTAGTTAGCAAGCTGGAACAATTGAAAACTACCGCTCATTCGGTTAATATTGGCAATTATCTCTACAGCTTCCCTCTCGACAATTACATAGTAACACAGTATTATAAGGGGTCAGACCTTAGTATTAATCCGGTGTATGCATATATATTTCTTGCATCTGTTGTTCTGTCAGTAAACCTGGTTATGTCCCTGGTTTCTTCAATGTCCAAAATTTGGTTTTATGTAAGTATGGCTGGTTTTATGGGATTTGTGGTTTTGCTGAATCTTGACCAAATCATGTTGTTTGGGAAATCAGATAAATCGGCTCTGATAATAATATTAGCTACTTATCTGCCTGCAAGCTATTATTTTAAAGAAATAAATCAAAGAATAGGCATATTTACGAGGTTTGCGATTTTTATGATAATTTCCGTGATCATTGGAGCGCTGTTTTATCAGTTTGCCGGAGTTAATAATCCCTTTCTTCATATAGCGAATCATGGAATTTATGGTCCATTGATCATTTCGGTTTTATATATCATTTTTGTGGCTCATGAAATCATTTTTGCATTTCTTTATTTAATTACAAATTCTAATTCTCAAAAAAGCAGAAATAGCCTTCTTCATTTCTCCGTTATTTCTTCTTTCTATCTTCTTTATGTAATACTAACATTTTTAAAATTCACTAATAAAATTGACTGGGATCTTATTTATTTGAATCCTTACCTTTTGGGTCTTGTCACCATTATTCTTGGTATTTGGGGATACAGGAGACGTGAACATTTATTTGCTGAAATTTTTAATTCTCTCTATGTGGGACCACTTTTTTATTTAAGTTTTGGGATTCTTACTATAGCTACTATTTCCTACTTTTTTTCCATTAACAATGATCCTTATATTGAAACTATAGAAGATGCGATATTATACAGCCAGATAGGATTTGGAATCATGTTTTTCATGTATGTAATAGTTAATTTTTCACCTTTACTGGCCAAGAATTTACAGGTCTCAAAGATTGTTTATCAAAGTCGTGGATTACCCTTTTTTACATTTCGATTGGGCGGGATAATAGCTGTAGGATTTATGTTATATGACGCCGCCTTCTTCCCATATTATCAATCAATTGCAGGATATTATAATAATGTTGGTGACCTGTATTTGGTTGAAGAGAATTACGATCTTGCTAAAGAATACTATACTGAAGGAGCAGTATATGAATTCCAGAATCATCGTTCAAACTATGGATTAGCAACCATTGCTCGAAAACAGAAGGATATTGCAAGTGAAGCCTATTATTTTGAGAATGCCATGTTGAAGCGACCATCTGAATTTGCATATGTAAATCTCAGCAATGTATATCTAAACAATAATCAATATTTTGAGGGTTTATTTCAACTAAAAGAAGGAGAGCGCAATTTCCCTAAATCATCTCATATCCTTAATAACCTTGGTTATTTTTATTCCAAGACAGATATTGCTGACTCAGCCTATTTCTATTATGATATCGCTTACCTTAACAAAGGAGATAGAGCTGTTCCTGCTTCAAATATTTTTGGGCTTTTTGCTAAGTCTGGAGTAGATATCTCACTGGATTCTCTTGAAGAAAAATACAAGACGAACAAAAATAATGGAGGTGAAGCCAATAAGCTGGCAATGCACAATCAGTTCAATCTATCGATTTCTACGGATAGAAAACAGTTAGAAATTTCAAGTTTTGATTATTCTCAGGCAAATTTTGCCTTATTATATAATTTTGGGCTTTCGAGTATAAAATCTGCTGATACCCTCTACTTTAATGAATTAGAAGCTTTCTGTGATTCATCGAAAAATGAATATTTCATTAACAGATCAAAAATACTAAAAGCTTTAAATCTATATTTTACACATCAGGTTACTCTTTCATTATTTGAGTTGTATCAGCTGGGCGATGTTTCCATGTTCAATGATGAATATTTCAATATTCTTGGTCAACTGGCTATGGAGCTTCATAGTCCTGAACTCGCTGTTGATTATTTCAGACGGACGAGCTATGAAATTATTGATTCCTATGCCATGAATCTTGCAATTGCTGAAATGGAAACTGGGAACCTTGATACTGCCAGAGTAATGCTAGAAGGATTATCTGGTTCAGAGAACAGGTATATATCAAAGCAAGCTATTGAATATCTTGAAGTATTAAATTGGAAGCCAGATACAGAAAGCAATAATTATTCCGATGAGTTTAAATATATGCTTTTAAGGGATAGAAACAATATTCTTAGATCAGACCAGAAAGATTTACTCTTGTCATCTATTAAAGATAAAAAGATCAAGGCATTGGCAACCATTGATCTCATTGAGAAACTGCTGGCAGCTAAAGATATTGTTACCGCGGAAAAACATATAAATGCATTGGATGGTATTAAGGAGGATTCAGAACTTGCTTCCCGATTGGAGAAAATAAGATACCTATTGGTCCTGGATGGAATTAAAGATAATACATTAATACCTGATCCTGGAAGTTTGCCATTAAATGATCCCAATTACTTATATGATTTACTTATAGAATTGGATTTGGAAAATTCCGAGAGAGATACCATAGAAATGGATCAAAAGTTTAAAAGGTTGGCAGAATGGGATATGTTTTTCGAAAGAGGAGTCATAGCTGCAGTTGATTATTTTTACAATAAGAGAGATAAGGAAAACTATGCCTATAATTTACTTGTGAATGCATTGAATATAAATGCTTATTCATTCGAATTAAATGATTATTATATTGATTTTTGCATTAGTACGGATCTTTTAGATAATGCAGCGGATAGGTTAAATATAATGAGGAGGTTTATGAACGAGTCTGACTTTTTACCCTATTATTCAGCTAAAAACATCAAAATTAAAGAGCGTGAAGTGGAGATTGAAAATTGGTGGCAATAGTAATGCATTTAATTGTATGTTTTTCTGCCAAAGAAAGTCATAAAAATCCGCTTATATAATTTTTTTTTTATTACAAGTGTTATTTTAGTTACTTCACTTTCTATTTGATTTTACAGTGTATTAACAAACATTTAATATGGATTTAGTAATCAAAACCAAAGAAATCTCCCGGATATATACAATGGGTAGTGAAATTATTAAAGCTTTGCAGTCCATTACCATAGATATAAAAAGAGGAGAATACGTGGCTTTTATGGGAGCTTCTGGTTCAGGGAAATCCACATTAATGAACATAGTTGGTTGTCTGGATACAGCTACTTCAGGATCATATGTCTTGAACGGAAACAATGTTAGTGATTTAACGGAAAATCAATTAGCTGAAATTCGAAATAAAGAAATTGGATTTGTATTTCAGACTTTTAATCTTCTACCAAGGGCTTCATCACTAGAAAACGTTGCATTGCCACTTATTTATGCAGGATTAGGTAAATCCGAGCGTGAAGAAAGAGCTATGGCCACACTTGAAAGTGTTAATTTGGCTGATCGTGCTAGTCATAAGCCCAATGAACTTTCTGGAGGGCAGAGACAAAGGGTAGCTATAGCAAGGGCACTTGTTAACAATCCCAGTATAATTTTGGCTGATGAACCTACAGGTAATCTTGATTCTAAAACATCATACAGTATTATGGATCTGTTTGAGCGATTGCATGATGATGGTAATACCATTATTATGGTAACGCATGAAGATGATATTGCTCATTATGCCCACAGGGTTGTTAAATTAAGAGATGGATTGATAGAATTTGATGAACCCAATGTTTCAATTGCAAGATCTGCACAATCGAATTAATAAATTTTCTTTCAGCTCACAACATTTATCCTCGATTTCAGTTTTTCTTTGAGAGAATAATATTTTAAAATAACTATGAAAATCTACACGAAGGGTGGTGATAAAGGGGGAACATCTTTATTGGGGGGCACACGAGTCTTGAAATCAGATATCCGGATTAAAGCCTATGGTTCTGTAGACGAGTTAAATGCACATACAGGATTATTAAGAGATCAGGAAATTCATTCAGATCTAAAGGAAAGGTTAACAAGGATTCAACATGAATTATTTAATATAGGATCTGAACTTGCTTGCGAGTATGATCCTCAGAAATTTAATCTGGTTAGAATTCAGGAATCTCAAATCCAAGTTATGGAAGATGAGATTGATAGTATGGAACTAGAATTAGAGCCACTTAAAAATTTTATTTTGCCGGGTGGGCATCCAATAATTTCTCAATGTCATATCGCCAGATGTATCTGTAGAAGAGTAGAGAGAAATATTGTAATACTTTCAGAAAGTGAAAAAATTGATATTGCCATTATAAAATATATGAATCGCCTCTCCGATTATTTTTTTGTACTGGGAAGAAAACTGGCAAAAGACCTGAATATTGATGAGATTTTATGGGATCCTAACGCAAGTTGATCTTTGTTATTAGCTTCAGTTATAAGTAATTTTGCTGGCATTTTTTACCTGATTTAAAAACTTGAAACTGTGAAAATAGATATTAGAAAAGTAAGTCAGTCACATTTACCAAAAGTTGATTTTAATGCCATAGAATTTGGTAAGGTGTATTCTGATCATATGTTCGTTGCAGATTTCAAGGATGGGGAATGGGGAAATTTATCGATTCAGCCATATGAAGATTTAAAATTATCACCTGGTAATTGTACCCTTCATTACGGACAGTCAGTATTTGAAGGGCTAAAGGCTTATCGTACAGCTGACGATCAAATTTTAGTCTTCAGAGCCTATGAAAATCTAAAAAGGATGAATATATCCTCTGAACGATTGTGCATGCCAGAAATTCCTGAGGAAATATTTATTGATGGAATACGTGAATTGGTAAAAATTGACAAAGAATGGGTGCCTGGAATAGACGGCACGGCATTATATATCAGGCCCTTTATGATTGCAATGGATGAATATATTGGTATTAGGCCGTCTGATACATACAAGTTTATCATATTCACCTGCCCGGTAAGTGCTTATTACTCAGAACCTGTTAAGGTGAAGGTTGAACAAAGATATGTACGAGCTGCAAAAGGAGGATTGGGCTTCGCGAAAGTAGCAGGCAATTATGCTGCTTCTTTATATCCTGCTAAACTGGCGCATGAGCAAGGGTATCAGCAATTGATCTGGACTGACAGCCATGAGCATAAGTATATTGAGGAATCTGGTACAATGAATTTAATGTTTATTTTAAATGATAAATTGGTCACACCAATGACCGGAGAAACCATATTAAATGGGATTACCAGGGATAGTATAATTACCCTGGCAAAAGAGTTGGGCATGGAGGTTGAAGAAAGAAATATTTCAATTGATGAGGTAATCGATGGTCTTGAAAATGGTAGTTTGACAGATGCTTTCGGTACCGGAACGGCTGCTACCATCGCACATATTAAGACTATTGGATATGATGGAAATGATTATTCGTTGCCCCCGGTTTCATCACGGGACTTTTCAAATAGAATTCTAGATACACTTGAAAAACTGAAAAGAGGAGAGATTGAAGATAAATACAATTGGCTTTTACATATTTAACAATTAAATCCTATATTGACTTCATATTTATATTGTAGTCATGAGGATAAGGAGTTGTATCACTTTTTTAATTCTTGTTTTACTATCCCTACCATTACATGCCCAATATTCAAAAATTCTGATACTTGAAAAACTGGGTACTAAAAAGAGAATTACCTATACCCTGGGAGATCAGATAATATTGAAGCTTAAAAACAGCAATTTCGAAATCAGAGAAGATATCCTGGATATAGGAGATAGCGTTATTCTATTGAGCAATGGGCCAATTTTTATTCATGACATTAAATATGTTAAAACCCTTCATACAAATGGATTTCTTTCCCCAGGCAATGGCCCAAAACTAATGATCGCTGGTGTTGCCTTATTCTTATTTGATATCATTAATCAGACACTTATTCAAGGAGAGGATTTTAGTATTAGTACTGGTGTAACTATTGTTTCAGCATCTTTGGTCGGAGCTGGAGCTATACTTATGTCATTCAAATACAGGAAATTTAAACCGGGCAAGAATAAAAGAATAAGGACTTTTGTCCTCTAATCATAATTAAAAATGTTGTTATTCATGGTTGAATTACTCAGTTTTGCAAACAACTCTAACTGTAGAAACAATGACAAATGATCAACTGAAAGATTTAAAGGCGCGAGTAGAGGCCTTAAGGAGGTACCTTTGACTACGATACAAAAATCCAAGCTATAGAAGCAGAAGAACAGGTTACTGCCGAACCTGGATTCTGGGATGACTCCAAAGAGGCAGAAGTATTATTAAAAGGCATTAAATTAAAAAAAATCTGGACAAACAGTTTTGATAAGGTAAAATCCCTAACTGATGACCTGCATACCCTCTATGAATTTTATGAGGAAGGCGATGTTGGTGAAGAAGAGATCCAAAGGGAATTTGAGATATGTCTGAAAGAAATTGAGGACCTGGAGTTTAGAAAGATGCTGAGTAATGAGGAAGACCAGCTAGGTGCTATGATTGATATTAATCCCGGTGCTGGTGGTACAGAAAGTCAGGACTGGGCAGAAATGCTTTTAAGGATGTATGTAATGTGGGGGGAGAATCATAAATATAAGGTCAGGGAAGTGAATTATCAAGCTGGGGATACGGCAGGAATTAAATCAGCCACGCTGGAAATAGTGGGCGAGTTCGCTTATGGTTATTTAAAATCTGAGATAGGTGTGCATAGACTGGTCCGGATTTCACCTTTTGATTCCGGAGGTCGTCGACATACCTCTTTTGCCTCAGTTTTTGCTTACCCGATAGTGGATGACAGTATTGAGATTGAAATTAATCCGGCTGATATTACCTGGGAAACTTTTCGTGCAGGAGGTAAAGGAGGGCAAAATGTGAATAAGGTTGAAACAGCAGTTCGCCTACGTCATGCACCTTCCGGTATTGTGTTAGAATGTCAGCAAGAGCGTTCCCAACTTCAGAATAAGGATAAGGCTACAAAAATGTTAAAATCAAGACTCTATCAATTAGAGGTAGAAAGGAGAACTGCCGAGAAAGCTGAGATAGAAAGTTCTAAGAAAAAGATTGATTTTGGCTCCCAGATCAGGAACTATGTCCTTCATCCTTATAAGTTGGTAAAAGACAACAGGACAGGTGTGGAGAAAACAGACGTAGTTAGTGTATTGAATGGTGATCTGGATGAATTTATCAAAGCCTTTTTGATGAGTCAATAATTATTTAGGAAAAATTCTTTTTAAAAATTTGGTAAAGATATCATCGAAATCCTTAGAGGTTTTACCGAAATAATTCATTAGGATAAATAAGATGCTGAATAAAATTGACTTCAGCAATACATTTGGTACAAGTGCAGCAGGATATCCGAATTGTACGGTAATGATATAGGATATTATTCCGATAAGAAGAATTCGAATATGTACCGAGCTATATGGTTGTATTCCTAATTTTTTATAAATAAAAACAAATTTTGAAAGGTTAAATATCAGTAAGGATATCATCGCAGCGATTGCTGATCCGGTTATACCAAGAAATTGAATTAAGATAATATTTAAAACCACAGTCATAATCAGGTAAATGACTACGAATAAGCCATTATATCGATAAAATGTTGAATTGGTAATGATCTGTGAGGAAAGGCCTCCAGCCATATTGATGAGGTTAGCTGCACCAATGAATAGTATCACATATTTCCCCGGAAGGTATTCTTCAGGAAGAATTTTAAAAACATTGTCAATATTAAGCCAAAGCAATAAAAATATAGCTGTACCTATTATTAGCTGATTCAAACAGCTTTTATATTGAATTGATTGAATTGTCTCAAAGTCATTCTTCTTAAAGGCTTCCGCAATGAAAGAAGGTGCAATTCGGAAAATTGCCCTTGATGGAAGAATTACTAGGGTACCATAATAGAAAGTAATTGCATAAATTCCAGTATGCGCCGCATCTAAATAAAAATTAATTAAAATGCTATCAATTTGAGATATAGCTATCTGACTGAAACCTATTACAAGGCCATATACTGATAAGCTAATAATAGGCCGGCTAAGGCCTTCCCGCAATAAATGAAAATCAGGCTTAAGGAACACTTCTCCTTTAACTACTAAGTATATAAAAAGGACTATCGTTGGAAGAGATAGCATTACAATATATAGCAGAGTAAATTGCCAGAAACTCAGATAGTGAAAAACGAATAACAGGATTGCCAGCAGGATCAACAATCGCTGAAATAGTTCTTTCAAAAAGGTACCTACTGTAGATTTTAATAATACCCTTGCATAAACGTCAAAAAGGTTGAAATAGAGGAAAAAGAAGGTTAAAGGTACAGTCATAAAAAAATAGCTGGTGAAAGCAGAATTTTTATCTGATTCTAAATCAATTATTGGACCTTTAATAAGGTAGTAAAAAATTAGAAAAAGTATGAATCCAACTACACCGACAAGGGAAAGCAAAGGGAAAAATCCATTGTGTTTTTTATCCTTATTACGAAAATAGGGGAAAAATCGAATAGTTGCTGTCTGAAATCCCAATGAAGCAAATTGAGCAAAAAGCAATGAATAGGAAACAAGAAGTTTTATGATGCCATTTTCTTCCTCTGAAAGAAATCTTGGCATTAGAATTCCAGTTGAAATAAATCCGACAGCAACCCCCAGATAGATGTAAATCGTTGAAATAATGGATTGTTTTCGAATGGTTCCCAAAATTATCTTATTTCAATTTGTAATTTTCTTAATAGTGTATAGAAATTCTGCCATATTTTGATGGAATGTTTCATCAATTACGGACACCGTATTTTCAAAAGATTTATAATTATTTTCAATATCATGATCAATAGTTGTTTGCAACGAATGTAACATGTTTTTATCGTAGCTATCAAAATTTTGAAATTCCAATGATTGCGAAAAGGCATATCCGCGTCCATCTTCATTAATTAAATATGAGGGTTTTCTTTTACTTAGAAAAAGGAGATGAGCATGTACCCTGTAGCCAATATGTAAATCACAATCATTATAAAAAGATATATTGTTTAAGCTTCCGGAAACATCTTTGATCTTATACCCTTTGATCTTACCAGCAAGAGCTTCCAGCATATACGCTATACCTTTTCGTGGAGGAGTAGAAAGACCAGGAAAAATTCCTCTGTGGAATGAAAGATACAATTGAGCTTGCTTGAATTTTGACCTAATCAGATCCAACAGACCAATAGTTTGAAATGCCAGATTTTGACTTGCCGGTGCTGTAACAACAATCCTTTTAACTTTTTCCGGATATTTGAAATCCTGATCAATATATTTTTGATCAAACCATACCGGGCAACCAGTCATATTCACATTTTTTATTCCATTGTTTTCTAAGATTTGCTTAGTTATCACATCCCGACAACTCGAATAGGGAATGTTGAGGTGCATTTTTTTTAAAATATCTAATGAAAGTGTACTGAATTTAAATTCCTGAAATCTGGGATAAGGTCTACCACACCAACCCAGGCCAAACGGAATGACAGGTACTCTAATCTCATCATAAAATGATGATATATTATATATTCCATCAAAAATATCTGAAGTATAGGCAGGGCCTCCACATAATATGAGCGCTTTGGATTTATTTATCAGGGGCAAATTAAGTTTTAATGAGTGGAATCGGTTCAGCTCTGTAATTTCAGTATCAATATAACTCTGCAATAAATCTTTAGCCCTGCTAGCGATTAAGTAATCACCTGTATTTTTAATAGCTCCTGTTATAATTACTATCATAGTCTAGGAGAACATATTCCATTTTAGTATCGTATCTGCAGAAATATTATGCAAAGCTTTTTTCCCGATAAGTTGATCAAAATCTTCTGGTCCTATTCCGAAAGCGGGCCTTTTCCATGTCAAATGATTTTTGGTTATTGTTTCATTTGTAGAAATATCCGTGGCTGCAACCAAACTTCTCCTTGCGTTCTTTCGCGAGATTTCCTCAGACTTGAGAGGTGTTTTTTCACTTGATCCCAATATCTTTCTAGTATGCACGAGGGCTTCAATAATCTTCTTTAAATCGCGCTTATCCATCGCATGGTAATGATCGTTTCCGGGTAATGATTTATCAAAAGTGAAATGTTTCTCTATAATTCTTGCTCCTAAAATGTATGAAGTAGTTATAACTTCTATATTTTCAGGAAGCGTATGATCAGAATAGCCTAATATGGCCTCTGGGAATGCATTTTTTAAAGTGATTATCATACCGAGATTTGCATTTTCAATTTCAGTAGGATAATTAAGAACACAATGTAAAAGACAGTATTTTACTTCTGCCTTTTTAATCAACTCAACAGTCCTTTGAATTTCCCAACTGAAAGAAGCACCTGTAGATAATAATACTGGTTTTTTATAGGTCAATATTTTCTGAATAAAAGGTAAATTGTTTAAATCAGAAGAAGAAATTTTCACTACATCCATAAGGTCACTCAGAAAATCGAGTGAGGTTAAGTCGAAGGGTGTGGAAAGGAATTCTATACCAGCCTTATCACAATGCACTTTAAGTTCTTCATATTCTTTTTTCCAGAACTTGTCATATTTTTTAAAAAGCTCATATTGACTTGTGGTTTTTTCCTTACTGATATCCCAATAATATGGACTATCCCTGGAGGCAAGTTTTTCAGCTTTATAGGTTTGAAATTTAATTGCATGGGCTCCACCTTCGCAAGCCTCATCAATCATTCTCTTTGCCATCTCCATTGATCCTTCATGATTAACTCCTGCTTCAGCGATAATTACAGGGTTTGTATTGTGATCCGATAAAGGATTATAATTGTTGATTAAATCTTTTAAAGCCATATTACATAATGTTTTTTCGAATTAAAGCAATTACATTTTTCTTGCCGTTTCTTAGATTTTTATTGATCATAGAATTGTGCATCTCATTTCTTCTGTTGTAATCATTACATAAAATTTCAAAAGAATTTAAAACCAATTCATTAGACGCATCGATTCCAATACCCAGATTGATAAAGCCATTTTCTTCCTTTGCGAAAAAATGAGTAGATTCTCTTGGATTCTGGCATAGCACAATGGCGGGAACTCCAATTGATGCGATTTCGAAAGTCGTTCTCCCCGCTGATGTGAAGCAAATATCTGATGATTCAACCAATTCAGACAGGTTACCAACGTTACTTTTTATTTGAATTTGGTGAAACTTACTTAATGTATCTTTTTGATTATATCCTAATCCTAACACAACTTCGATTTGAATATTATTTTGTTGACAATAATCAAAGATACAATCCAATACTTTTAGGGTCAGGTTGTTATGATCAACTCCTCCGAAGGTAAGCAGAACTTTTTTTATTTTATTGTTAATCTTCGTAACAGGGGATGAAAACTGAAATTCATTCCTTAAAACGAAATAATCAGATCCGAAAAAATGATTCTTTATCTTCTTTTTCTCCGGGTACATCGCATTTATTACAAGATCAGCTTTCCCTGCACCTTCTCCCAGATCTTCAAAATTTATAACGGTATTACATGATTTTTTCAGGGATTCAATATAATTCTGATCCGTATCCAGCCTGTCGTTTATTATTACATCCGGATTCAATTTTATTATATCCTCAAGGATATCAACCTCTTTCTGAATATATACCGTATGATTTGCTTTTTCTATGGTATCGAAAGCCATCTGACTTTTTTCATCGACTAAAAACGAAACCTGGTGTTCAAGAATTTCATCCGCGATAGATAGTGCATTATAAACATGACCCAAACCAACTTCTTGGAATCCAGTTATAACAAATAAAATTTTTTTTCTTTTTAGGTAATATTCACAGATACTCCAATCTTCAAAATGATCCACATCAATTTTTTCCTGAGGAGGTACTGGATACAATTTTATATTCTGGCCAATCCTGCTGCCGCTGGTGAATAATTTTGGATCTGATATTAAAAATGCACCAGTTTCTCTAAATATAGGCTCTAATTCCTGCCTGTTTAATCGCTTGATGTAATTTGGTTTCACTTCGCCATTTTGCACACTCCAGGTTAAGTGGGTATCATCGGTGGCAGATATTATTGTATCTACACTTTTCTCGTTAGTATATACAGAAATAGCATCATCAAGTGTTTTTTGAGTTAATAAGGGAGAAGTTGGCTGTACCGTGATTACAATATCATACTTTTTTCCTGATCTGGCTGAAATATCTTCATAGGCGTTTATTATAACAGGATCTAGAGTTGTTCTTCCGTCTGCAAGTTGTTTGGATCTCGTATGTGATTTGGCCCCAAATTTTTTAGCCATTGTCAATATCTCATCATCATCGCTGGTGACATAAACATCCGGGTTATAATTTGACTTAAGACAGGTTTTTATAACATAAGAGACTAGCGGATGCCCATTTAAAATTCTTAAGTTCTTACGTGGAATTCCTTTGGATCCTCCTCTTGCGGGTATTATGATTAGAATATTTTTCATTTCTCAGGAATAGCACTTCTGGTGAAGGCATCAATATAAGAACCTTCTGTACAATTAATTATCTTTTGTTTTCTTGTAGAACTATATGCTTCAATTTCAAAATAACCTTCAAAAGCGTATACAAATTTTTGTAAAACTTCATATAATTTGCGAGAACCTTTTCCCTGGTTATCCATCGGCCTGGGTATCGCAGAATTTTTATCATAAAAATGTTTTTGTGTTAACAGCACCTCATTCTCCTCAGTCACTGATATATTTTTAAGCCATGAATGATCAGCTCCTAGAAGGTAAATAGATGTATAGTTAAGTGATAAAGCAATCATAAGGGAAGGAATCATAACATTATGAGGACGTGGCATCCCCAGGTTATGATTATAACAGAAATACCTGAAGAACTTAAATCCCTCAATGGGGGTTGTATTAAAAAAAGCAACTTGTATTTTAGGATTTTCAACAAGTATATTTTGCCACCTCTTATATTTTTTAGCATTAAAGGGGATAAATAAATTGATTTCCCATGAGGTATGGTCTCTTAAAGAATTAAACAGTTTAATTCCTTTTTCATGATAAAACGGTTCAACATTATCCATCCACATTTCAGGAGCGTTTAAAACATAGATTGAAGGCTTTATGATCGCGTATAATTCTGATTCTGCAAAATGGTTAACACCTATCCGATCATAATCTTCAATCAGGTTCTCCTGTACTTTTAAAGAAGTTGAAAGGGAAGGGCCATTGCCCAATATGATACAATGGTAAGATCTCTTACTATCTACGGGATTAGAATAAGGTTTAGTTCCAATACCTATTTTTAGAATAGTAGCTAAAGTAAGTAATAGTTCAGTTATAAATTTTTGTATACTGAGGAGAAAGTTCATGAAGTTAATGAGTAAAAAACCCTTTAATTATCCAAATTCTTATTCTTAGCAACATGAATGCTTTTGCATATTCGAAAATAATAAAATAATATAAGCTAAATATTAAGGTTCCAATTACTTTTAGAAATTCTAATAAAATCTTTTTAATCCAAACAATAATACTTGCTTTATGCAATCTTTTCTTTTCACTTGTTCCGACACCAATGGCTTGAGATTTGATATAATCTTGTTGGAGCCTTTTATCAGGGATGAAGTGGTAAACATGGACCTGTGGGACATATTTAATTTTTTGATTGTCTTTTTTCAATCTAAAAATCATATCCTTTTCCTCTCCGCCTTCTAATTTTGATCCTATTCTTCCAAGAGATTCGTTGAAGAAGCCATATTTCTCAAATACTGACTTACGAAAAGCCATATTGGCACCAATTGGAAATTTGGAAAACCTGAACTCTTTAATTTTATCTCCCATATCCAGTCCGGCAACAAGCGGCAATAGATATTTGGACATCCAAACAGGTTTATTATTTTCATATTCCGGAGTTATTTTCCCTCCAATTGCCTGCGTTTCTTCGTCATTTTCGAAAAACGAAATTATATTTTCACAATAATCTTTGCAAGCTATGGCGTCATCATCAATAAATGCGATCAATTCACCATTTGATTCTTTGATCCCTCGATTTCGTGCAAAAGAAAGCCCTTGCTTATCCTCATTAAAATAGTAAAAATTAATAAAATTTAATTCGGTGATGAAATTTTTGCAAATTTTTTCAGTCGTATCTGTTGAATTATTATTTATTATAATAACCTCATAATTTTCATTATTAATGGATTGATTCTTAAGATTACTTAATGTTTTAAGGATGTAAGCATCTCGGTTATATGTACAAACAATAATTGATAATTTGACCATCTAACTATTGAACTTTTACCATTTTAATATTGGAACAAAGAGCGATCAATATTGATTCTTATATTATTATGATCAATCTTCCTTTTTGGTTTCAATCTTTATACTATAAAATAGAGTCCCTGCAAAAAATAAAATTGTTAAAACTGATCCTGTTAAAGATATTATATTACCTGTATAGTATGAAGCAGGTTCAAATATGAATTCAATAGTATGGTTCCCGGAAGGAATTTCCATCCCCCGTAGCGCATAATTTACTCTTTTTATATCCGAAGGTGAGCCATCAATAGTAGCTTTCCAACCTATCGGATAATATATCTCAGAGAAAACGGCAAATCCTTTATCAGATAGGGAAGCCTCATACTTTAGATAATCGGGCTTATATTCTATTAAGCGAATAGTTCCTTCCGAAGAAAATTCCTTTTGATTCACTTGAAACTTTGATATGTCTAATAAACAGGTTTTTGCCGGATCAATTTCACTTAATGAATTAATTTCTTCATCTGGATTTTGAACCTCTTTTATATTATTTATCAGCCACGCATTTCCAGATGCAAAGGGATTAACAAATACGCCTGTTTGTTCAGCTCCAGCATAAAAATATCTGGTATTCAGCATATTTAATACATTTAGATTTTGAAAGGCTGCAGCTCCATTTTGATAGTTTTCAATAAATCTATTGATTTCAGGAGATATATGTCTTTCGATAAGATCCTGGTAACGACGGATCTTTGCTCCGTGATAACCACCAATACTATTATGGAAAAAGGAGGTCCTGGCTTCAATAAATGGATTTTGAAGGTTAAGTACTCTATAATGAATAGCGTCAGTGCTTTGCATTGCCTTATCAGCCTCAGTTGGGGAAAAGATCTCCTTCCTGGATTTTCTTTTGTACATGTCATCCTTAAGATATCTGTCACTAACCAATCCAATATCGAGGGTAGATAAGATCCCCATGGTTACAAGAGCCAATATATAATTGAATTTCTGATTTATCAGGCGCCAGAGTATGAATACAAATAAGGAAACAAATACAAGGTTTCTGATTACATCAAATCGCAATATTCTTGCCCGGTCACTTCTTACAGCTTGTAGAAACCATTCAGGAAGATTGGTTAATCTTTCGTCTATTGCTCCTCGAAAACTTCCTATCCAGGAGTAAAATAATGCCAGAAGCAGTATGGAGCCAGTAATATAAATAGCGTATTTGAGATATTTCTGATTGCTAATTTTATCCCCTTTTAAGAAGTTTTCCAGCCCAATGAATCCTAGTAAAGGCATTGCAATAAAGGCTATTGTCAATGCGAAGGTTACAGATCTAAATTTATTGTAACCAGGGAAGTAGTCAAAAACTAAGTAATTGAAGGTTTCAAAATTACTTCCCCATGACAAGACTATCGCTAGGGTAAAAATTGAAACCAACCAATTTCTTGTATATCGATCAGTGGTAAAAATCCCTAAACAAAAAAGAAAGAATACAATTATCCCGGCATAATAAGGAGCTGTCGCTGGTTGATCTCCCCAATAGGTAGGTACTGATTCCAATTGTTCATCAATCTGCCTCCTTGGTAATCCATTTCGTTCAAGGGCTTGGGCAAGGTTACTGGATTTGTCAAGCTCCTGTTGAGAGGCCCCTCCCAGGATATTGGGAATCAATAATGTTAAAGGTTCAAATATTCCATTGCTGTACTGAAAGGCATATTCTTTATCTAACCCAGATTTATGTATCTGCTGTTCTGTTAGTTCCGAAGTACCCCGGATAGAATATTTGCTATATTCAAGTACAGTCCATATTTTCCCAAAATTGCTTCCAAGAGCCAAAATAAGAGGGATAATAAGCAATAAGGAATGTTTAAGAAAAACAGGAAATTGTTTTTCTCTAATGGCTTTAATTAATATAAACAAAGCATATATGAGAAGTATTAGTAGCAAATAATACGTCATTTGAAGATGATTGCTTCGTAGTTGTAAGCCTAAACCCAGAGAAGTTAAACCCAATCCCAGCCATTTTTTCCCTGAATAGGTTAAATGCACTCCAGCAATAACCAATGGCATAAAGGCCATACCTACAATACGCCAAATATGACCAGCCGTAATCCCTATTATGGTAAAGCTATTTAAGCCAAAAGCTAAGGCGCCAATTATAGCCAGGTACGGTCGAACTCTGAATGATAATAATAATATATAAAAACTAATAAATGCCCAGAAGGTATACCTTGCCGGTGCCTTAAGGCCCAAGGATAGACCACGTTGTATATGTTGTAACAGGTCGCCAGACCATTGGGTATTTATCAGATAGCCAGGCATGCCACTAAACATAGCATTGGTCCATAAGCCTTCTTTTCCAGTTTTTTCTCTATAATCGATCAATTCCTTTCCTCCACCAATTCCTTGTTCTATATCATGCTGGCTTAGTTCTTTATTGTCTAGAAAAACAGGATTATAAAAAATAATCGTAGTCAGAGCGAACACGACTATAGCCAGTAAGTGAGGTAATATATCCTTATTAAAATTCATAGTGTTTATATAAATCACGCTAACAAGCGAAGTTAACCAAAATTTGATAATGTCCGTTAATGGCTGAATTCCAAATTCCTAAAGCCAAACTGGTTCCCAATATTAAATGTATACCCGGATTCTTTTATTCCATCAGAACAACCGGGCATAGTTAAAGACAAAGCAGCAGTGCATACACCAGATTTCAGACATTCCACCATCGGCCAGCCTTCATGCAGGCCAAATAATACTCCGGCCGCAAAAGCATCTCCTGCTCCAGTTGTTGCTATAATTTTATCACCTGGAAGATTAATACTCCCTTGTATAATTAATTCTGAGTGCCCATTACCAGCTACACAACCCTTCGGAAAATGAAGGATAACCCATTCATTAACTCCGTAGTTTAATAGTTTTTTTATTGCTATTTTAATGTTATTAATGTTTAATTTATCCGGAGACAAATCAATACCTGTAATTTTGGAAGCCTCATATTCATTAAGGAAAAGCACATCTATAAATGGTAATGAGGGTAACACCACTTTCTTAAAGCGGTTGCTATTTTCACTCACTATATCTACAGTTGTTTTGAATCCTGCAATTTTAGCATTTTCCAACAAATAAGATGCTTTTGTTCTTTTGGTGTCTTCGAATTCATCAAGTCTATCTAACAATAGAAGATATCCCAAATGAAAAATTTTAGATTTTAGGAGCCTGAAATCTATATTTTCAGTATCAAACAAGGCATTTGCTCCTCTGTAATGAAAGAAAGTACGTCTCCCAGTATCTTTTACCAGCATCACATCAGTATAGGAGGTCCCTACATCTGGAATTGAAACTAGCTGGGTGGTGTCAATTTGATGAGATTGGCAATCTTTGATAATATGTTGTCCAGCTTCATCTTGCCCCACTAATCCGATAGCAGACAAAGGAAAAGGAGCCTTCAATCTTGCCAGGTCTTTTAAGATATTATATGGGGCACCACCATTATTCGTCGATTTAGATAAGATATTTGCAAGAGTATCCTGTGCTGGAAAAACATCAATCATTTTAGTAATGTCAAGTATCCAGTTACCTGCGGCAGCAATTCCATGTCTCTCTTCCATCATTTATCGCTTACTAATTTAACCAGAGGGAGCTCGTCTTCAATAATCTCAGAAAATCTGCCAATTTCCGGATTGGCAAAATAGTTGTCGTGAGCATCATCATTGGCAGTAGACACTTCTCCTATGATACATGACTCTGAAAGAGGATAAAATTCATGGTAAATGCCATTAGTAAGCGTAACACGCTCTCCCTGTTCTAATTTAAGGATATCCCCTGAGTATAATTTCTCAAAATTACCATTGATTTTTAGGCTAAAAGGATTGTTAGGATCATCCTCACCAGGTTTCCCATTCCAGACCTGAATGGCTAACCTTCCATTTCTGACAATTATGTCTTCCTTTTTCTTTTTATGTGCATGACATGGAGTTGTCATTCCCATTTTAGCAAACATAAGTTTTTCACAATATTCCGGTTCTTCACATAGGTTGACGAGAACCAAGCCAAAATTTTCAAAATCACCTAAGCCAAAATCTGTAACATCCCAATGGGGCTCAGGAGGCAAATGCCAGCTATGTTTTATGAAAAATTGAGAAGCTTCTGAAATCGCGTTATTAACTATGGACCTTTTCATGACCTAATATTAATAAAAAAGTTTGGTGTGATATTGCAGCTTCATTAAGCTCATATATAATTAATCAAATTACAAATATTATTTTCGAATCCGATTTAGAATCATAAAATAAAGTATGATTTTAATGCAATACAATTATTATATGCTTAAAAAAGTAGGATAATTTGCATATCAGTAAATTTTTTAATTGCTTAAGGCACTTTTTAAATGAGTATCGGGCATTTTAACAAACGAAGACTAATTGGATTGGTATTAGGACCACTCCTTTTTACATTAGTATATTTCTTTATTGACCTGGAAGGACTATCTGGAGATGGGAGAGCTATACTGGCTGGCACCTTATGGATTTCTGCCTGGTGGATCTCAGAAGCAATACCAATACCGGCTACTTCTCTTTTACCAATTGTACTATTTCCGATTACAGGAGCATTATCTATTGCTGATACTACAGCATCTTATGGGCATAGGATGGTTTTTTTATACATGGGAGGATTTATGATAGCTCTCGCAATGGAAAAATGGAATTTACATAAAAGAATTGCTTTGACCATTATCAAAATGGTAGGTACAAACATTAGTAATATCATTTTAGGGTTTATGCTTTCAACTGCCCTGCTTTCAATGTGGATTTCAAATACAGCTACTACGTTAATGATGTTGCCAATTGCATTAGCTGTTGCAAGACAGTTTGGAGAGTTTTTTAACAGGGATCTGGGTCCTTCAGGCAAAAAGGAAGAGAGAAAATTTGGATTATCACTGATGTTGGGCATTGCATATGCAGCCAGTATAGGTGGTGTGGCTACCCTCATTGGCACACCCACTAATGCAATTTTTTCAGCTGTAGCTAAAGATTATTATAACGCTGATATTGCTTTTTCTGACTGGATGGTTTTTGGATTGCCAGTTTCAATTGTACTACTCTTATTGTGTTGGATTTATCTGGTAAAGATAGCTTACAGACCTTCACGACATAAGTTCGAACAGGTTTCGGAAACAATAAGTCAAGAATTGAATAAACTTGGCCAGCTAAAAAGAGAGGAGAAATATATTATGGTCGTCTTTGGTTTGACTGCTTTATCGTGGATCACCAGATCCTTTTTACTTGTTAAGTTAATTCCTACTATTGATGACACTATAATTGCCATTTCTGGTTCCCTGATCTTGTTTTTGATTCCTGCCGGGAAAAATGATACAATCCTGGATTGGTCCACTGCCAAAAAATTGCCCTGGGGTATATTGTTATTATTTGGAGGAGGATTGGCCATCGCTACTGGATTTAACAGTTCAGGATTGGCAGCATGGATAGGTAATGAAATACAGTATTTAAGAGGAATGAATTTAATTGTCATTCTATTTATTGTAACAGGAATAGTAAATTTCCTTACTGAAATAACTTCAAATGTTGCCACGGCATCAATATTATTACCCATATTAGCATCGATAGCTGCGTCATTGGGATTCCATCCTTATGGGTTGATGATAGCCTCATGTATGGCTGCAAGTTGTGCATTTATGTTGCCAGTAGCTACACCACCAAATGCCATTGTTTTCAGTTCAGGATATATCAAAATATCAGATATGGTCAAGACGGGATTCTGGATGAATATAGTATCCATAATCGTTATTGTACTGGCCATGCGCTACTTGTTGCCTTTTGTATGGGATATTGATTTATTTGTAGCTCCCTGAGAATCTTTAATGATTTCCCTAAATAATACTGAAAGCTGGAAATTTTCTTAAAAAATGTTAAAATGCATTAAAAAATGTTGATTTTTTTAGTATCTGTGTATAAAATTGCCCTTGCAAAAATAAATAAATATGGCTTCTATAGTTGTTGAAAATTTAACAAAGAAATATGGTGACCAGAAAGCTGTGGATGATATCTCATTCGAAGTAAAACCTGGTGAAGTTGTTGGATTTCTTGGCCCCAATGGAGCAGGAAAGAGTACTACCATGCGAATGATTACCTGTTATATGGCACCAACTCATGGTTCGATTCAGGTGGAAGGCATGATGTCTGATAAGGATCCGGAAGAAATAAAGAAAAAGATCGGATATCTTCCTGAGACTAATCCATTGTACTCAGATATGGCGATAATAGATTATCTTAAATTCTGCGCTGAGATACAGGGAGTGGAAGCCGGACTCGTTAATTCCAGAATTCGCGACATGGTTGATAAGTGTGGATTAAGTTTTGAAAGACATAAAAAGATTAATGAATTATCGAAAGGGTATCGTCAAAGGGTAGGTCTTGCACAGGCCATGATACATGATCCGGACGTTTTAATACTTGATGAACCAACGTCAGGATTGGACCCAAACCAAATTGTAGAAATAAGAAAACTAATTAAAGAACTTGGAAAAGAAAAAACCGTAATTCTTAGTTCACATATCCTATCTGAAGTAGAAGCCACCTGTGATAGGATACTAATTATAAACAGAGGAAAAATAGTAGCTGACGGAACATCTGATACCTTGCGACAGCAAGCACAGGGCCAAGAGTTGATATCTATTAAAATTGATGCTGAGAATGATAAAGCCAAAAAAGCACTACTTGGCCTTGCTTCAGTTGAAAAAGTTAATGAGGATGAAAATAAGCCTGACTTTTTCCTGGTACAGAGTAAACCGGACCTGTCATCCCGGAAAGATATCTTTGATTTATGCGTAAAAAACAAATGGTATCTTCTGGAAATGACAAGTATCGAAACCAAACTTGAAGATGTTTTCCGGGAAGTGACTAATTAAATGAAATGAAAATGAAAAAAATCTGGATAATAACTAAAAGAGAGTTGTCCTCTTATTTTGATTCTCTGATAGCCTATGTTATGATAATCCTGTTTCTTGGGATGAGTGGCTTTTTTACCTGGTTGTTTGGAAATACGGTATTCCTGATCAACCAAGCTTCCTTGCAGGTATTTTTTGGCATCTCTTATTGGACCCTGTTTTTCTTTATTCCAGCTATTACAATGAGGTCTCTTGCAGAAGAAAGCAGATCTGGCACCATTGAATTATTAAGCACGAAAGCAGTAAGTGATTGGGATATTGTTCTGGGTAAGTTCTTAAGTAATTTGATTTTGGTTGCAATAGCTCTGGCATGCACCATCCCATACTATATAACTGTTTCCATGCTTGGAAATGTAGATCATGGAGCCACCATTGGAGGTTATTTTGGACTCCTACTTATGAGTTCAATGTATATCAGCATTGGTATATTTTCGAGCAGCATGACAAATAACCAGATTGTTGCTTTTCTTATGGCACTTTTTATTGGGATCTTTTTTCAGATTCTTTTTGATGTTATGGCTTCCAATTTTACTGGAACCCTTGGAGGAATATTTGATTTCCTGAGCGCCAGATCACATTTTGAATCTATCTCAAGAGGTGTGGTTGATTCAAGGGATATTCTCTACTATTTAACATTTATTTTCGGAGGCCTTGTTTTGTCTGAAACCATGTTATCTAAAAGGAACTGGAAACATTAATATTGTTAAAGTTAAGACAATGAAAAAGAGATATGTAATCACTCAACTTATAATTCTACTAGCCATTATTTTGGTTGTTAACTTGATTTCAAATCAATTATTTATCAGGCTGGATTTCACTTCTGACAGGCAATATACTTTAAGCAAGGCCACAAAAAGTATTCTTGGGGATCTGGATGATGTAATCACTATAACTGCCTACTATTCTGAGGATTTACCACCACAGTTAGTTAAAAGCAGGAAGGATTTTGTGGATATGCTTGTGGAATATGAGAATCGTTCTGGTGGAAATATCCTTTATGAGTTTGTCAATCCTAATAAAAGTGAGGAGGATGAACAGAAAGCACAGCAGGCAGGTATAAGTCCTATAATGGTGAATGTGAGGGAAAGAGATCAGGTAAAACAACTTCGAGCTTATATGGGTGCTGTTATGCAAATGGGTGAAAAAACAGAAGTTATTCCTGTTATTCAACCTGGATCAGGGATGGAATATGCGCTTACTACAGCCATTAAAAAACTATCTGTTATTGATAGGCCAAAAATAGCGTTTATTCAAGGACATGGTGAACCATCTCCAAATGCTTCAGTACAGGTACTGGAACAACTCACGGTACTATATGATATTGAACCATTAACAATAACTGATACTGCCGAGATACCTGGTTATTTTAAGACTATTGCAATTATAAATCCATCTGATACTTTTCCAGAAAGCCATCTTGCAAAAATTGACAGGTATTTGGCTGGAGGTGGCGGGCTATTTCTTGCATATAATAATTTGCAGGCAAATCTAAATAGTGCCTATCTGCAAGCAGGTGCAGATATTGGATTGAAATCATGGTTGGCAAACAAAGGTATAGTAGTTAATGACTTTTATTTGATCGATGCTAATAGCGGGTCTGTAACAGTGCGACAACAGCAGGGCCCCTTTGTGATTAATAGCCAGGTTCAGTTTCCCTATTTTCCTATAATCACTAATTTTGGAGATCATCCTGCCAGTCAGGGTTTAGAGTCTGTTTTATTTCCATTCATAAGTTCAATAACTTATACACCTCAAGATTCAGCTGTAATCATATCTCCTTTAGCGTTTACATCCGAAAATACTGGAGTAGTGCCACCTCCTGCTTATGTAGATATAAATAAAGAATGGTCTGAAAGCGATTTCAAGGACGGTCGCCAAGTTGTTGCTATTGCTGCAGAAGGGCCATTGGCAGGAAATGGGAATGCTAAGTTGATTGTCATTCCTAATGGCCAGTTTGCTGTAAATGGTGAAGGTCAGCAACAACAAGCTGTTAATGAAGACAATGTTAATTTTACTACAAACTGTATAGACTGGATATCTGATGATACAGGCTTAATCGATCTTCGTACTAAAGGAGTAACTAACAGACCGCTGGACCAGTTGGATGATACGAAGAGAGCATTAATTAAATATTCTAATGTTGTATTGCCTATAGTACTGGTTTTGGTAATAGGGTTTATCAGGAAACAGCGATATAATATTAAGAAACAAAAATGGATTCAAGGTAATTATTAAATAATTTCATTATGATCAGAAATGTGAGGAATATAAAATTAATTGCCGTTCTCGGGATTCTTATACTTGGTTATGCAGGGCTTAGATTTTTTAAAAATACAAACCGAAGTTCATCTTTCCGGGCAGAACTAGTAACTATTGATACTTCCAAAGTTGATAAATTGGTAATTCTTAAGGGAGGTGATTCTTTTGAGGTATTAAAGGAACAGTCTGGCTGGAAAGTTATGATAGGGAATAATAAAACAGCTGAGGCTTCCTCTGTTAGTGTTAGAAATGCTATGATATCACTATTAGGTATTAAACCTAACCGAATCGCTACACGTGATCCTGAAAAATGGAGCGATTATCAAACAGATTCATCCGGAACCAGAGTCCAGGTTTTTGAGGGAAATAATAACGTTCTTGATTTGATTATTGGGCGGTTTGGAATGCGAGGAAATCAGCAGTTTCATACTTTTGTGAGATTGTCAGAAGATAACGAAGTTTATGCTGCCGATAACTTTATGGGCATGACTTTCCCATCTGACCCAGCAGGATACCGAAACACCAACTTTCTTCAAACAAATATTGATTCGATAAGCCAGGTTGTATTCAGATATCCGGGTGATTCATCCTTCATCTTGAAAAGAGCTGATGAAAAATGGCAGGTGGGTGTTAAATTTGCTGATTCCACAAATGTTCTTGATTATCTATCAAATTTGCGATTTGTTACTAATTCAAACTTTGTTGATGATATAGAACCCGCTGCATTAATAAATCCAACATTCAGTATAGAAATTAACGGGAACAGTTCTGAAAGTGTATTGGCAGAGGCTTTTTCACATCCAAAGTATGGATACATATTACATTCCTCAGAAAATCCTAAAAGCTATTTTTCTGATAATTCTTTGGCGGAAAAGATCTTTATAAAACAATCAGATTTGTTTGATGTCAGTATCGAATAAGGCGAAATATTTTTAGGAAAAAACTATCTAGAAGTTATATCTTATTTCAGTTCCGAGATACATATTAAAGGGCATTCCGGGATAGTAATATCTTGGTAGATTGCCACCAAAACTGGCAGCATTTACGGATATCATGGAAGCATATTTTTCATTAAAAATATTGTTAAAGATACCATAAATGTCAAATACAAAGTGTTTTGAAAGTGGCAAATTGAATCCTAACTTTCCATTTAATAACTGGTAGGGATCCGAAAAAACTGAATTGTCGTCACGCATAGGCATTTCATCTACATATTGATAAAATAGATTGCCATACAAACCATAAGGGAATTTGAAAGCCAGACCAATATTTAATAAATTGCCGGGAACTCCGGTAAGCTGATTCCCGGAATAATCATTGCCATCTTCTATAAATTCTTTGAAATGATAGCTGGCAAGAGTATAACTGATAAAGCCGTTGAGACTTCTGTCAATAAATGGTTTCTTAAGGAAATTATAATTTAATGAAAACTCAATTCCATTGTTAACAGTTTTTCCTGCATTTACACCTATGAATTCGTCTTCTCCAGTTCTTTGGGCAACAATCAGATTGTCCACATGCATACTGAAAAACGCAATATCATAGTAAAACTTCTGGTTATTCGTCATGCCTTTAGATCCGATTTCGTAATTTATACCTGTTTCTGGCTTAATTGTTGGATTAATACTCCCGTCAGGAGTCAAGGTTTCAGAAAGGGTTGGAGGGGAGAATCCATGACTGATATTTCCATACACATATATCTTTTTATACACCGGATGTGAAATTGCAATTCTGGGTGAGTAGGAAGTGCCAAACGAGTAAGAGCCGGTATTGTCATACTGGTCAACTGAGTAGATATCTTCATAATCATAATTTGTTCTGTTTACATTGATGCCAGCAGTAATAAATGTGCCGGATTTAAGTGTTAAATCCGCTTTTAAAAAAGTGTTAAGATTTTCCCTGGACTCCTTATTGTCACTTAATAAATCTCCCTCTTCCTTATTGTCATTCTCAATAGTCTGCCATTTATAAAAATCAGTAAAATATTCTCCACCTATGGTAATGTCTAATTGAGTTTGTGCCCATTCAGCATGATAGGTATAATACATCCTTGATCCTAATGCATTGGTGTTATCCGTCAGAATGTTAAAAGGTCTTCTTTCATATGAATCCCTGAATGTATAAAAAATGCTGGCATTGATACTTGAATGCATGTTGAAGATATGGCTTACACCCAAACCGCTTAATAGTTTTTTATAATCTTCAAATCCTTCAGCTTCAGCCCAATTTTGAGCTGCGGCTCTGGGATTGGTTTCATAAGTTATTTTATTTATGGATGATGGAATCTGTGCATAGAGATCGATATAGTTGAAAATTAAATCCAGACTTGTTTTGCTGCTTATATAAGACTTATAACTAAGTCCTAATGAGAGACGGTCAAAATTATTGTTTTCTCGGTATCCATCACTTTTTATTTTGTTAAGATTTATTCCAATCCTGTTTTTATTGTTTCCGTAATCCAGAGAAAGACTATTCTTAAAATACCCATAGGATCCTCCTGTGAATTGATATTTTATATATTTTTCCTGATTGGTAGGTGTTTTGGGTTTTATTAATAACGTTCCTCCAAGTCCTGCACCATACAAACTTGACGAGGGCCCTTTTATTATTTCCATCCTATCAATAAGGTTGGGATCAATATCTTCAACATTGGTTTCTCCATCTCCTGTTGTAAGCGGTATATTTTCATAATAGGCTCTTATTTTAGCCGTAGTAAAAAGAGATCGCGAACCAATACCACGTATTGTGATTCTATTTGTATTATAAGTTCCAGAATGAGCGTATACTCCAGTGGCCCTGTTCAATGCAGGAATAAAATTTACATCGTTGTCAATTTTAATTTCCTTTTTACCAGTTAATGTAATACTGCCTGGAATTTCAAGTATTGATTGATTACTTACAAATGCCGTTACAATTACTTCCCCAAGCATGAAATTAGATGAATTGAGTTCAAAGAATAAATTCTGAGCAGGCTCAGGGATAACTATATACAATGTTTCGTAACCTATAAATGATACCTGAACTTTTGCGGGATAGTTTTGTATGTCAAGATTAAAAAAACCATTTTGATCAGTAATGGTAAGTGTGCTGTCATCACTAAATATATTAGCGCCAGGCAATGGTGCTTTATTACTGGCATCCATTACAATACCTGTCGTCTGGGCAGAAATTTTAGTTGTAAGAAGGAAATATAAACTAAAAAGTATAAAAAATCTATTTGGGGATATATACATATATTTTAAAATGGCCAATACATTATGACTTAAAAAGTGGTAAATTCATTTTGCATGAGAATAATTTCTGCATTTCAAAAATACATTATTTTTTCAGCCATCATTTATAAAAAAGATTATTATGAATATGAAGCTTAAGAGTAGACGAAATTTTTTAAAACGAACTGGTTTGATTACGATTGGTTCGATGGTTTTTCCAATTATAAGTAAAGGAATTTCCGGAACGAAAATCACCTTGCTTGGAGATTCTATTCGAATGAATTATCAACCTTATGTGAGTTTGTATATGATGGATAGTAATGAAATATGGGGTCCGGATGAAAACTGCATGTATTCTACGCATCTTCTTGCCAATGCTGACAAATGGATAAAGAATCAAAAAGCTGACATTATACATCTAAATGCCGGCCTGCATGATATCAAGACCATACCATATAATAGCCAAAAGAACCTGGTGCCAATATCAAGTTATATTGATAATATTGAAAGGATAATTAAATATATCCATAATTATTGGCCGGAATGCAGGATTATCTGGGCTAACATTACCCCAATTGATAATGAAAAATCAGCTGCTTCTCAAGCGGAAAGGCAGGATTTCAATAGATATAATGAGGATGTAATCCATTACAATGAAGCAGCCGAAAAACTTCTGAATAGATTGGGTATTCCAGTGAATGACCTCTTTTCTTTTGTTATGGAAGGTGATAAAAATAAAATCATGAAAGAAGATGGCGTACATTTTACTGATTTTGGGAATCAGTTACTTGGAGAGAAGGTAGCAGATGCGATTGCTTTGTTTCTTTAACTATATTTTACTACCAGATCTGATAATTGATTGAATGGATATATTATTAGATAAAAGAAAGTCATCAAATTAAAAAATCCCGGTCTTTGAGTATTTTGTGGAGAAAACATTTTTTTTAGATATTTCTGATTGAAATTCTCAAGCATTTGTTGGGAGGATTTTATATCTTCAATTTTTAAACTCAGATACTACATTTTTTAAGAAATAATTTATTGTAAATACTGATAGAATGGAGACAAACGGAGAAGAAATGCGCTTTGGCGGATCGTTACCAAAAATAGGAATCAGACCTACAATTGATGGCAGATTAGATGGTGTGCGAGAATCTTTAGAACAACAGACCATGTCGATGGCTATCAATGTCGCAGAACTTTTAAGGAAGAACCTGAGACACCCGGATGGCAGCGATGTGGAGATAATAATTGCTGATACAACTATTGGAGGTGTTGCAGAATCTGCCCGGACGGCTGAAAAATTCAGGAGAGAAGGAGTAGGTGTCTCATTAACGGTAACACCTTGCTGGTGTTATGGGACGGAGACGCTAGATATGGATCCACATATACCCAAAGCAATCTGGGGATTCAACGGTACTGAAAGACCTGGGGCAGTTTATCTTGCCGCAGCACTTGCAGGTTACAGCCAGAAAGGACTTCCAACGTTTAGTATATATGGTCAGGAGGTACAGGATGGTGGTGACGAGGAAATTCCTAATGATGTAAAGAAGAAAATACTTTCTTTTGCAAAAGCGGGCCTGGCCGTTGCTTTGATGCGAGGAAAAAGCTATCTCTCGATGGGATCGGTTTCAATGGGAATAGCTGGTTCTGTTGTTGACCAGGATTTCTTTCAGGATTACCTGGGTATGAGAACGGAAACTGTAGATATGACTGAAATCACAAGAAGGATAGAAAATGATATCTATGATCCTTTAGAATTTGAAAAAGCCCTAAAGTGGGTTAAAGAAAATTGTAAGGAAGGAGAAGATTTTAATCCTATAGAAAAGCAGAAAACCAGGGATCGTAAAGAAGAAGAGTGGGAATTTATTGTTAAAATGACCTTGATAGCTAGAGATTTGATGATTGGGAACTCTAATTTGTCAAAGTTGGGTTATGGTGAGGAAGCTTTGGGACATAATGCGCTTATTTCAGGATTTCAAGGACAGCGTCAATGGACTGATCATTTCCCCAATGGTGATTTCACAGAGGCAATTCTAAATAGTTCATTTGATTGGAATGGTCTTCGTCAACCCTTTATGGTTGCTACAGAAAATGATAGTCTGAATGGAGTTACTATGCTTTTTGGACATTTGCTGAATAATTGTGCTCAAGTTTTTTGCGATGTAAGAACGTATTGGAGCAGTGAATCAGTTGAAAGGGTTACCGGACATAGATTGGCTGGTTTTTCCGAAAATGGGATTATTCATTTAATTAATTCAGGTTCTGCAAGTCTGGATGGTACTGGAAGGCAATCTGTGGGAGGCAAACCAGCCATGAAACCATTTTATGAAATTACTTCTGAGGAGGCGGTTGAATGCCTTGAACATACTACTTGGGGTGCCGCTATCACTGAATATTTCAGAGGAGGGGGCTTTTCTTCAACTTTCCTAACCCGGGGGAATATGCCGGTAACTATGGCAAGGATTAATATAATAAAGGGCCTGGGCCCAGCTCTTCAGATAGCAGAGGGCTATACTGTTGATTTACCTGAAGATGTTCACAATACTCTGGATCTACGTACCAATCCTTCATGGCCTACAACATGGTTTGCACCAAGACTTACTGGCAAAGGGCCGTTCAGGGATGTATATTCAGTAATGGCCAATTGGGGAGCTAATCATTGTGCTTTTAGTTATGGGCATTTTGGAGCGGAGTTGATTACTTTGGCATCTATGTTACGAATACCTGTTTGCATGCATAATATTGCTGATGAAGATATTTTCAGGCCCAGTTCCTGGAATGCTTTCGGCATGGATCCAGAAGGGGCTGATTATCGGGCGTGTGAAATCTATGGCCCACTGTATTGATTTAGGGATTATGAATACATTAAAAAATTATGAAATACTTCTTATTGCTGGCTTGCCTGGTTATTATAAATTCAGGTTGTCAGAACAATTCTAAAACTATGGAAAGAACCTTTCGAGACGATGTTGCCTTTTTGCAAAAATATACTGACGCAATGGTTTTGAAAGAACCGGGAGGGAAAGGACAGATTATAGTTGTCCCTCAATACCAGGCAAGGATAATGACAAGTAGTTTAGCAGGGGAGGATGGTGCTGGATTTGGCTGGATAAATTATGACCATATTGCATCTGGTATTGTGGATGCAAGATTTAATGCTTACGGCGGAGAAGACAGGTTCTGGTTGGGACCAGAAGGCGGGCAGTTTTCTTTGTATCATAAAATGGGAGGACCTTTTGATCTGGGTAATTGGTTTGTTCCGAAGCAAATTGACACACAGCCTTTTAATGTAGAGGAGTCATCTGGTCAGCACGTGAGAATGAGTTCTGATTTTTATATTTCTAATTATTCTGAATCTAAATTCAAAGTCCATATAGATAGAACAGTACGGATTTTTACAGTAGCTGAAATATCCAAAAATCTTGGAGTTAAAAATTTTGATAATTGTGAACTGGTTGGATTTGAAAGTGTAAACGTAATGACCAATACGGATAGTAAAGATTGGGATAAATCCAGCGGACTAATATCAATCTGGGTATTGGGGATGTTTAATCCAGGTGATAATGTGGTAATTACTTTACCCTATTATCAAGGAGGCATAGGATCATTGGGAGAGGTGGTGAATACTGATTATTTTGGGGAAATACCCTCAGAAAGGATTAGATCAAGTCAGGGAATTGTATATTTTTCAGGTGATGGCAAGTTTAGGAGTAAAATTGGTCTTAGTTGGATGAGGGCTAAAAAGACATTTGGAAGTTATGATCCTGATCGAAAGGTATTAACCTTGATTAAGTTTAATAAACCCGAGGAAGAGGCTGAGTATATAAAGGCCAAATGGGAGATAATGGATGATCCATATAATGGTGATGTAGTTAATTCCTATAATGATGGAAGCCCTGGTCCTGGGCAGGAGCCGCTGGGTCCATTTTATGAACTTGAAACTTCTTCCCCTGTGAAAGAATTAAAACCAGGAGAACAAATTGAGCACATTCATCAAACCTATCACATCAAAGGAAAGGAGAATGAATTAAGTCATATAACAGAAAAATTATTTAATGTTACCATCCAGGAGATTCAGGATGCTTTTAAGCATTGAATATTATTTTTGGTTAATAGGTTAATAGGTTAATAGGTTAATCGATTAATCGGGGAATTGTTTAATCGGTGTCTCGACCTGAAGAAAGTTTATGCCAAAGGCATCCCTATGGGACAGGTTTAACAGTTAAATCCTGAAATAAATTTACAAACAATAATTAATCCTGACATAAGTTTAGAGCATGTGTTTTCTTCCAAACATTTAATAAAGATCCAGGATTAGCTTCATAAGCTTTATCTGGTGCCAGATATCCACAACTCAAATGTGGACGATACTGATTATAGGTGTTTACAGATTTATTGATAATAACTTTAGCCTGAGCTAGAGTATCTATTTTTTGTCTCAAATATGGTATTCTAAATATAGCGAGTCAATTAACAATTATGGCTTTAAATCATAAAATGTATAGGTATCCAATTCTCCTACCTTAATAAATCTTCTGCTTATTTGTTTATTAAGCGGGCTTAGGTCTCCTTCAAATTCGGTAACCAGCACATAACCTCCAGGCGCATCCGGGATCGTTAATGACACAGGGATACTTTTATCTTCATATGGTAATAAGCTAATTTCTCGCTCTTCATCCCACATTTTTTTACCTTCCGAATTTAACAATGAAATATGTAGCTTCCCATTTTCTGTTTCATGCAGATCATTCAGGGCTACTAATGTAAAAAGCAATTGAGATCCTGTCTCATGAGGTACCAGGTGTTTCATATATCTTTCATCTGTTAAATTAATAAATACCGCTGCCGGGGCAAAAGCATGAGGAAACCATTCAAGGGTAGGGCCTGGTATAAGGTCTTTGATATTATTAATATACCAATCACCAGTATAACCATAGTTATTGGTTAGATGCGTAAATGCAAGTACCCCTGCATGAGCACGTTCAGTTCTCAACCATTCCGTTTCAAGTTGTAACCAGTAGGCTTGAAAATCCCGATTCTGTTCAGGAGTTGAGTTTTCACCCACGTAGTAATTAAAAAGATTTATTGTCAATTTGGAAGGCGTGCCATTTCGCCATAGCCAGATCCATCCATATTCATTTACCAGCTGAGCAGCACTTGACTCAATACTTGCTTTCAGGAGTCTGTTCTTATAGTTTAAGTCACCCAGTGGATAGGGATCTTTTTCATAGCTTGCTGGATTTGACCATGGAAGTAGTCCTTCATATGGATGTGGTTCATCCATTTCGTCGATTGACATATAGCCGGCATCCCAAATCCGGGTTGGATCCAGCTTATTTAGCTCCGGGATCAATATTTTTCCAATATAATCATCTGTATTTTCATTGATTGCATCCCAGATCACTATACTTGGGTGGTTGGCATCACTCCAGACCCAATCCGTATATTCCTTTCTAATTTGTTCGTCCCAGCCGTGATTCTGCCAGTACAACCATTCATTCTGGAACATCATTCCATATTCGTCAGCAAGATCATACCAAAAATCCGGGACGATACCCACACATATCCGCATGGCATTCCAATTAACCTTTTTTGCATCATCAATGATTAGTTTTTTCACCCAGTCTCTATCCCAGGTAAGATTACCTGCATCAGGATCTTCAAAAAATCTTTGCAACGTGATATTTGTACCTCTTAAGAAAGTCTTTTTTCCATTGAGATAGAAGTATTTTCCTTTTCTTTCAAAATCACGCATTCCGAAATTTTTGGATGTTACATCACTTAATTTGTCCTCCAGGATTATTGAAAATGTGGCGGTATATAAAAAGGGAGTTTCAGGTGTCCAGGCCTTTGCTTTTTTAAATTCTATGTCAAATTCAACCTGGGTTAGTCTATCCCGGATTGCAGAAAATACTATCGATCCTTTTGCAACTTCCTCACCAGAGTTTTTCTCAGAAATAGTCACCATCATTGATGCCTCATCTTCCATGGCATTGCCATACTCCAATTGGGCTGGAAAGAAGCTACGTACCAGGGCTTTAATAGTTACACGCTCCTCCTTTAATGAGGGTAAGGCTATTGCCCGATGAATCTTAAGTTTATCACTAAAAGAAATATACACATCATCCCAGATGCCTGGCAGGTAATGTTCCTTTTCCTTATCAGTCCCACCTGCTGCTTCACTTGGCAGCCAGGATCTGTCACCTATCCGAATAAGAATGTCATTCGGTTCGTCATACTTTACCGCATGTGTGATATTCAGATCAATGGGGGTGTAGCAGGCCATACTATTACCTACATCCATACCGTTCACATATACCTGGGTAACATATTGGGCTTTTTTTATTGTTAAAACCACTTCTTTGGTAGACATTTCCTCAGGTATGGTAATTGATTTTTTATACCAACTGTATTTGGGCGTATAATCCAGGTTTGCAAGGTTATGAGAGGTTTTTAATGTTACTCCATCCGGCTTTTTAAAAAATTTATCATAATCATCAATTTTTGGAACTGCAAGATGTATTAGACCGGGTACAGGAATTTTTCTTTCATACTTTTCTGGAGGGAAGGCATTTTCAGTTTGATCAAAATCCCATGTTCCATTGAGGTCGATGATTCTTTCCTGGGCGGATAATTGAATGTTTGCCAGGAACATTAGAATAATGGAAATATATCTAAACATAATAATCAAGGTTATTAGCGAATAAAAATTTGAATATTACAAAAAGTAATACATCGAAAAATTTCAAGAGATAGGTTAAAAATAAATCTATAAATCTAATATATGAATAACAATGTGATATACGTAAAGATGTCATTCTAAATGAATGGAATTCTTTTAAATTTCAATAAAATCTATTAATGATTTTAGATTAACCGTTGATTTTTGAATATATTTAATCATTGAAGTATATTCTTTTTTTTAGAGTGAATTTTGTCAGGATCAGGCGTATCAGGTTGCTGACAAATATAAAAAACACAACCTGATTTTTTATAACAATAGATAGATTATTAACAAAAAATAAATATTTGAACACATAAGTTATGAAAAGCATGAAAAATTATTTGATGTCGCTATCAGCTATTTTAGCAGTTTTTGTTTCTTTATCGAATTGCACTGAGAAAAAAACTGCCACTGATGAAAATCAGGAGGATGAGATTCACGAAGAAATATCAGTAGATAATAGCGAGTTCACAACCGGAACTATACAGATAGGAGTGATAGTTTCTGATTTTGAAAAATCAATCGATTTCTATACAAATGTGATTGGTATGGTTAAGACAGGAGGGTTTTCGATAGATGCTGAATTTGGTGAAAAGTCAGGTTTAACTAATGCAGAATCTTTTGATGTAACTATCCTAAAATTAAAAGATAATCCGGAAGCTGCTGAATGGAAGATTATGAGCTTCGGAAAAGAGGCAAATCACCCTGCTCAACAATATATTCATGATGATATCGGGATGCAGTATGTTACTATTTTTGTTAAGTCCATGAAGCCTGTTATGGAAAGATTAAAAAAGCATAGTATTACTTTGTTAGAAGAAACACCCGTATTTCTTGCTGATGGTAGACAATTTGTATTAGTGCAGGATCCGGACGGTAATTTTATTGAACTGATAGGCCCGGGGGAATAAACTTGATATTATATTTCTGATCTTCTTTTCATTAAAATGGTTATAAATACTGACAACCATTTTGATCTGATTTTTACTTTTTATAATTTTCAATCTTGATCTATAAATTATTGGTTGGGATCTAATTCCTTCATTAATTAAATCCGGAAGTATGGAAAATACAATGATTGATAATTTAAAAAAGAATACAGGTAAATCACTTGATGAATGGATTGCTATAGTCAAAAAAACAGGAATAGAAAAACACGGCGAGATCATCAAATATTTAAAGAGTGAACATAATTTTACTCATGGTTTTGCAAACCTGGTTTCCTTGAAGTCGAGAGGTACGGATGCCGGTTCCGCAGAAAATCCTGAAAGTTTGGTGCAAGCTCAGTATAAAGGGAAGGACGGTCTGCGTATTCTATACGAAAAAATAATTGATGAAGTTGAAAAGTTTGGCAAAGACATAGAAATTTCACCGAAAAGGGCATATGTTAGCCTACGCAGAAAAAAGCAATTTGCGCTTGTGCAGCCATCTACAAAGACAAGGCTGGATATTGGTATAAATATAAAAGGGCAGAATCCAAGTGGAAGATTGGAAAATTCAGGTAGTTTTAATACCATGTGTTCGCATCGTGTTAGGACGGAGCAGATTAGTGATATTAATGAGGAGTTGGTAGGCTGGTTAAAATTGGCATATGATGCTGCAGGATAATTTCTTAATTATATTGTGATTATGGACACCATGTTTTCAGATCGAATATCAGATGTTCCCAGGTCCTTTATCCGTGAGATACTAAAAGTCACTTTAGATAAGGAGATAATTTCTTTTGCAGGAGGATTGCCTAATCGTGATCTTTTTCCTGTTAATGAGCTTAAAAAGGCCACCTCAAAAGTGTATGATATAGCCGGTAGTGAAGTGCTACAGTATAGTAATTCAGAAGGATTTTATGACCTCAGAAAGTTTATATCAGATCGCTATGTGAAGAAAGGCTTTAATATCTCAGTTGATAATATTTTAATAACAACAGGATCTCAGCAAGGTTTGGATGTTTTAGGCAAGACCTTTCTAAATGAGCATGATCGGGTTATTATTGAAGAACCGGGATACTTAGGAGCTATACAGGCGTTCTCGGTTCATCGGGCAAAATTTTGTCCGGTTAAAATGGACAATGAGGGTATGAAAATTGAGCCCTTGAAAGAACACCTGGTAAGAGATGATTTGAAATTGATGTATACCGTACCTAATTTTCAAAATCCAAGTGGCATAACTTATTCTGGACAAAGGAGAAAAGATATTGCTGCATTGGTAAAAAATAGGTGGCTGTACTTAATAGAGGATGACCCCTACGGTGAGCTGAGATTCTTCGGAGAAGCTCAACCCAGTTTTAAGTCTTTTCTCCCGGATCAGACCATTCTTCTAGGCTCTTTTTCAAAGACCATTGTACCATCTTTTCGAATAGGATGGATTGTAGCACCGGATGTAATTATGGATAAGCTTATCATTGCTAAACAAGCTTCCGACCTCCATACCAATTATCTATGTCAAAGGATTATAGCTACTTATATTGAAGACAATGATTTCGACGCTCATATTCAGCTGATCTGTGAGCGTTATGGGAAGCAGCGAGATGCCATGATTTCAGCTATAAAGCATAATTTTCCATCTGATGTAAATCACACCATTCCAGAAGGAGGTATGTTTCTGTGGGTAACCTTGCCTGAAGGCCTTTCTTCTATGGAACTATTTGATATAGCCATAAAACATAAGGTCGCATTCGTTCCAGGAAATCCATTTTATACTTATGATATCGCGTCTACTAATAATTTGCGATTAAATTTCTCTTGTGTGGATGAGGCTACAATCGAAAAAGGAATTATAAGACTGGCAGAAGCAATTAATGAATTAATACAGAATAAAAATAAATAGAATAATGGTGCGTATTAAATTTATAACCGGACCTTTCATTTTGACACATCCTTATAAATAGATTTTGATCAATCATAGTTTCACTATTTTATTACTTCTAGGATATTAGAAATAAGTTTTCGTCACGTATATATTATCTTTTACAGTATAAAATTGTTGGGATTCATTTTATAAAAACAGTGAAACAATTCCTTTACAGTATGACTAAGATCATAATTTGAATATATTGAAAACTCCACTTTTGTATAAAAGTAAATAACTATGACTATTATACATATACATGATGTGTTGGAGATGATCTATCAGAATGAGAAGATCTACACTATTGAAGAATTAAAGAAAGAAGTAGCAGATAATTATGGTGATAATATCAACCTGACAAGCTGTTCTGATCATTTATTTGAAGTAGATGACATGATTAACTTTATGCAGGAAAGAGGAAAAATAAGACTTGAAGGGGATAAAATTTACCCAACAGCTGGAAAAACCTGCGAGCATTAGAAAAATAAATAACCTTCACCGTCTTAATCATTAAAACGGTGAAGGTTATTTATTTACATTTTTTGTTGCATACTAGCCATGTTAACGGAAGTGTAATTGCCAATTTTCCAAACCCCTTCGTATTTTTTAGCAACCATCTGTATCAGTACTCTTCCTGTTATTTTTTCATTTTCGTTGTTAACTACTGTTAATTCATCAACGAAGTAAATGATTCCCAAATCATTATTCCTTATCTCGTTATGCAATACTTCCTTAAGTGTTACTTGTAAATATTTAATTTTGTCATTGTTTACAAGGATATGCTCCAATTGCTCAGGATAGGTGACATTATTACCACCGCGAACATTAACGACATCATAAAGACTAACCATTACTACATTAGAGGTAAATGTTTCATGAAAATGGTTTAGTACGGTGCTTACATCCTTTGTTACTAATATATTATTGAAAGCAGTATTAAATGACTTTACCAATTCAATAAGCTCCTTCTCTCCCTGACTAGGTGCTTTTTTTGTTTTAGAGGCTTCCAGATAAGATTGATATGCACCATTAATACTGTCATACTTTGTGTCAGCTTCTTTTACTTCTTTACGTAATTCTGTTACAAATCCTTCGAGTTCCTCATTTTCAGAAGTTAATTGTGTGATGGTGTCCTGTAATTCCTGAGAGTTATTTGAACACGAAAAAGTGATGACAGCGATAAGAATCATCACGATTGAATTAAATTTAAATAGACTCATTTCTTTTTGGTTTTGATTTAATAATTATTAGTTGAATTCTATTATAACCGTATTTTAATTGAAAGGTTTACAATGCAAGATAGGAATACTCAACTAATACCTCAAATGTATTCTTGAAGAATTATTAAAAAATCAAATAATGTCTAAGAACTTTTCAATATATAAGTCCAATCCTTCCAGTTTATGTTTTGGTACTTCAATATTTCTAATTTGAATAAAATCATTTAACTCATTTGGATGTTTGTTTTCGTAGGCAGCTTTTCCAAGAATACAGGCACCATAAGCAGTAGCCTCATTTAAATTTGTCAAATAAACATTTGATTCGGGATACAGTGATGACAATAGTATATTGTATGCTTTATTATGGCTGAATCCTCCTTCTGTATAAATTGACATTCCTTTTTCCATGTCTACTCTATCGAGTGATATTTTTGTCTGTATGACAAGAGAAAGGTTCAATACCGAATAGGCAATTTCTTTGTTTCTAAAAAATGATGGAGACGTATGTTGGGTTTCAATATCTGTGAAATTATAAACTTTATCTTGCTCAACAACTCTTGCGTTTGAATCCGGGAATTGTCCTGTGCCTTTGGAGATACCAGGCAATATGAACAACTCCTTATCATCAATTATTTTCTGATAAAGATCAAAATTAAATTCACATAATTCACTTGATTGACATCCAAGGATCTTATCGTAAGCTTCAAATTCAAGTCCACCCATGAAAATAGCTGTTTTAACTGGTTTTGATAAGGCACTTAAATTGAAAAAGACTACTTTCCCCAATTCTTCTTCTTTGAATTTGACTTTTTCCTGTTCATGCATGATAACACACCAGGTTCCTGTTGAGTTAAGAACAAAATCACTTCCTAAAGAAATAATATGTGGAAGCAGGGAGGCATTTGAATCATGTACCCCTGTTGTTACAATCGTATTTGTTGATAATCCTGTTAATTCAGCTATTCCGGAAGTTATTCTACCCAGAATACTCCACGGATTCAGGATTTTTTTCGGGAGTTTGGATCTTATGTTTAGTTTGTCAACTAAAGAAGACCATTTATTTTTGTTAAAATCCCATAAATAAGTATGACAACCAATATAGGTAGGATCGGCTGCTACCTGACCAGTTAATTTATATGTGAAATATTGTGGAAGATTGAGGATGTTTGCTGTCTTTCCAAAATCATCCGGGAAAGTATCTTGTGCGAACTTGATACCTTTTGCCACATTCAACAGGTTATTAAAATCGGGTGTGCAGGTTGATTTCTGTAATTCTTTCTTTGTTCCAAATTCTTTGTAAAATGATTTGTGAAATGCCTCTCCCGGATCTGTAGTATAGGATAGCTCAGGGATTGCCAGGTTACCTGCCTCATCAATACAGGTAAAGGTGGCTCCATGTGCTGAAACGGAAATTACTTTAATGTCAAATCGGCTGGAATATTCTTTCAGTTTGGAAATCATCCATACTTGAATGGCCTCAATATCATCATGCCTCAGGTGATCATCTTCAAATTCTTCAATATTGGTTTTGTCAATAATCTTGATTTCCAGATTGGAATCAAATATTATTATTTTTTTGTTGGTCTTTCCAATATCAAAAACTGCAATATGATAGCTAATCATCGATAAAAAAATTATCTAATATATCTTTCCTGATATTTTATACATAGTTGAAAATTAAGGAGCAAATATTAAAAATTAAAATTATGTTTTAAGCATATGATTTACCAATAATGCCGGACTAATACTCATTAAGATATTGCTCCGCCTGCTGAAATACATTTTCACCTGTAAATCCAAATTTTTCATCCAGTACGGTATATGGTGCAGAGAAACCAAAATGATCTAGTCCGAATACTTTACCTTTTGGTCCGGTTAATCCAGATAATGTTACAGGCAAACCTGCAGTCAATCCAAAAATTGGGATATCTACTGGTAATACACTTTCCTGATATGTTTTATCCTGCTGCCTGAAAAGCCCTTCAGAGGGAGCCGAAACAACTCGAACTTTTAGTTTTTTCTTTTCCCGTAATAATCCAGCACCAGCTATAAGTGTGGAAACTTCAGATCCGTTACCTACTAATATTATATCAGGTATGCCTTCATCATCTTGTACAATATATGCTCCTTTTGAAGCTGATAAGGCCGCTTTATATCTAGAAATTCCGGCTTCAGTTGGAAGATTTGGAATCCCTTGTCTTGATAATAATAAAGCAGTTGGAGTATTTTGGTTTTCAACAGCCAGTTTCCAGCAAACTACCGTTTCAGGTCCATCAGCAGGACGAAGTACCAGAAAGCTAGGATTACCCGCATGATTTTTTAGTTGTTCTAATAAGCGAATTTGAGCTTCCTGTTCTATAGGTTGATGTGTAGGGCCATCTTCCCCGACGCGAAAGGCGTCATGAGTCCATACATATTTAACAGGTAATTGCATTAGGGCAGCCAATCTTGCAGCTGGTTTCATATAATCAGAGAAAACAAAGAAAGTACCACAAACAGGTATTACGCCTCCATGAAGGGCCATACCATTGGCGATTGCTCCCATGGTCAATTCGGATACTCCTACCTGAAGAAAAGCTCCCGAAAAATCACCTTTTTTGAAAGCAGTTGTTTTCTTAAGGAAACCATCGGTATTGTCACTATTACTGAGATCTGCAGAGGCTACGATCATATTCTCGATTTTATCCGCAAATTCGGCAAGTACAGCCTTTGATGCGGCCCGGGTAGCTATGCCATCTTTAATTTCTATCTTTTCAAAATCAATTTCAGGAATATTGAGTTCATAAAAGGATTTCAGCTTTTTAGCCAGGTCAGGATTCGATTTCTCCCAAGTAGCTTGTTCTTTTTTCTTTACACCGGCTTCCGTAATTTTCTTTTGAATTATTTCTTTAAAATAATCCTTGATGGAATCTGGTACGATAAAGGGATCATCTGGATTCCCTCCGAGATTTTTTATAGTATTCTCAAATGAAGCCCCCGCTTTACTTAGGGGCATTCCATGAGTGGATATTTGTCTTTCAAAAATTTCGTTCTGATCAGTTTTTGCCCCTTTTCCCATGATGGTTTTACCAATGATCAAAGTCGGCCGTTCCTTTTCATTTACTCCCTGGTTAAGTGCATTTCTAATCTGATCCTGATCATTCCCATTAATCATGATAACTTTCCATCCCCAACTTTCATACTTTCGGGCAGTATCTTCATTCGTTACAGCATCAGTCCCTGATGACAATTGTATGTCATTAGAATCATAGAAAACGATCAGGTTATTGAGTCCTAGAAATCCTGCTATTCTGCCCCCTCCCTGAGAAATTTCTTCCTGTACTCCTCCATCGGATATAAATGCATATATATTATGTGACATCCAATCTCCAAACCGGGCCTTTAGGAATTTTTCAGTAATTGCTGCTCCAACTGCAAATACATGACCTTGTCCCAGAGGGCCGGATGTGTTTTCAACTCCTCTTTCAACACATAATTCAGGATGTCCAGGTGTAGCACTTTTCCATTGTCGGAAATTTTTCAGATCCTCCGTCGAATAATTATTGAATAAATGCAATATCCCATACAACATGGGAGACATATGTCCAGGATCCAGGAAAAACCGGTCACGGTTTTCCCAGGTCATATCGTTTGGATCAAAATTCAGGAATTCCGTGAATAATACATTGATAAAATCCGCTCCTCCCATGGCCCCACCAGGATGTCCGGATTTGGCTTTTTCAACCATAGCAGCTGATAATACTCGTAATGTATTGGATGCCTTTTTAATTATCTTTGGATTCATAGGAAAAATTAATTTAAGCGTAAAAATTTTATGCTAGTCGTACTCAACAAATGTAATTTTTTATTTATAGATATTCCGCATTTTCAAGGAGATATTTTTCCGCTTCTATTGACCATAAACCTGCATTTTTATCACATATTTCAGAAAGTTTTTCAAATAATTTGTTATCAGAAGCATTGTTTTTAAAGTCAGATATAGCAGTAAGCTCAAGTTTGATATTAGTATAAATCAGCTTTTTACCACCAGGGATATTTGGAAGATTTTTTGTTGCATCGATCACAGCATTAAGACCGCCAATATGTGTTATTAATATCTCGGGGCTTAGTAAGCCATCCGACATCATATCCAGTGATTCAATCATGTCCTCAGTATTGCCACCACTGGTTCCAACAATATGAGTTGCCAGGTAATGGGCATTGTAAAAATTTAATTCAGCTTTAAATTCCGGATCGGAAGGACCAGCGAAAAAATTCAGACATCCGTCCTTTGCAAGTATTGCATCAGCATCTTCCACGAGCTTTTTAACCGGGGCAAATACCAATACATCGTCAAATCCCTGACCGTCGGTTAATCTCCGAAGAAAGGATACAGGATCATCAACTTCAAAGGTATTCGTATATCGTAAATCAACACCAAATTTTAATGCTTCTTCTACCGAAAGCAGTTGAGCAGCTCGGTTCAAACGGTTCTCATCTATATCTGTAACTACCAGAAAAGAAGGACGTCGATCGCAATGTATTATATAATCAATGGCAGCTAGTCCCATTGGGCCTACACCTGCAAGTATCGCCATTTTGCCGCCTTCTTTGATCCCCATATCATGAATATACGATCCTCCTTTGGTATGGTAATGAGCATGAAATGTGCCTGCCACGCATGAGTAGGGTTCTGAAAGAGAAGCCGGGAAAAATCCATCACCTTCGTAATGTAAAAGGCAGTTTAACTCCATTACTTCGTTGGGTATAATTATATAAGTAGCATCGCCTCCAATAAACTGATAACTGTATCCAGGAGCATCCAGGCTACCTTTATAATTTAGAGCAGGCTGTATTGAAAATTTATTCCCAGGTTTGAATTGGGATTTCCATTTTTTACCCACTTCAATTATTTCACCACTAAATTCATGCCCTATAATTATTGGATTATTCGCTACATCATCAGGAATCCTTTTATGATCTTCACCTTGTTGTGTTGCTTTAAATGATGACATGCAAAGACTATCTGATATCACTTTCGCAAGTATTTCATCCTCTTTTATATCAGGGATGTTAAAAGTATCCAATCTAAGATCGTCTTTGCCATATAATCTTACCGCATGGGTTTTCATATTACATTTGATTTATTTTAGCATAATTTGTCCTCCGGTAATCGGAAGAGCCTGGCCGGTTTCATATTCCTGGTCTATAAGATAATAAATGCCCTTTATAACATCTTTAGGATTACATCCCCTCTGCATTGGGACCTTTTGTTCATAATATTTTTTCACATCCTCAATACTCTTTGCACCGGGTACTTTACCAGCTTTAAGATATTGGGCAAACAGCCCGGTTTTTGGATCAGCCCATAAGGGTCCTTCAAAATAATTGCCAGGGCATACAGCATTTACCTTGATATTATTTGGTGTAAGTTCAAGTGCAAATGATTGTGTAAGACCAATCGCTCCAAATTTACTGCCGGCATATGCAAAATTCTTATTACTACCCTCAAGACCCGATTTGCTATTTATCTGAATAATATCAAAAAACAGCTTGTCATTAAAAGAATGTTGTAATTTCATTATGGAACTACAGTATTTTGTGCAAACAAAGAATCCTTTATAGTTTACATTGGTGACGAAATCAAAACTTTTTTCATCTATGTCATCAAGACCCCCAGCTTTTAAGACTCCTGCATTACTTATTAGGACATCCAGGCCACCAAACTCAAGGATTGTTTTTTCAACCATATGTTTTACCGAATCAGGAGAGGTGACATCAGTCTTTACAGAAAGAACATGCTTTTTGCCTTTTATAGCATTTATATTTTTAGCTGTAACAGACCCTAAATCGTGATTATTATCCGCTATAACTACATATGCTCCTTCGTCTACTAATTCTTCAACAATACCTTTGCCAAAGCCCTGGGCACCACCCGTCACTATTACAATCTTATTTTGCGCACGGCCTTTTTCCTGAAATTCACCTTCAAATGAAACAGTAGATTCCCGTGTAAATTCTTGAATATGGTGGTCCGCCTCTTCAAAGGATTTTCCAACACCCAGTATGCCAAGATTCTCGAGATATACAAGACCTTGTCTGAAACCGGTTAATGATTGCATTTGCTTGAAATTCCTGATATACCCGGAATTTGTCTTTTCATATGTGATATAGATTCCTGATATGCTATAAGGTGTTTTCTCAAACTCTTTCTTGCTTAAGGTTTTCTCAGGTTTGAACCAGGTAATTATAGGCCCTGACTTTGCTTCAGTAAGAATTGCACGAATAGCTGGAATAATGTGAACTACATCCGGATTATTTTTTGTGGTGGCCATTGTTTTAAAATTTTATAATTCTATGAACTTACGAATTATTGCATTGCCAAGTTTGATAAAATCATCTTGTCTTTCAAGCCTGGGGAAACCCGAACTTGTAAGATATCCATCCTTTCCCTTTGCTATTAAATATTGATTGGCTGCTATAATACATGCTCCATGATAACCAACTGTTAGTAAGTCGGAATCCATGGGAACATTATCCCTACAACTTACTTGTAAGGGTGCTGTATCGGGGGTGTTGTGTTCGGTCCCGAATGTGATAAGAAATCCTTTTTCATCAAAAATATTAATGAACTTTTTAAGTACTTTGAAATCGTTTCTAAATGGGATGAGTTCTACAGCAAAAATTCTTTTTTTAGCCAGCTCTGTTGCAAGTGTTTCAAAATCTTTTTCAAAATCAGTAAAATTCATATTATTGTCGTCCAATAATACCGGGTAACAAGGAATGCCACCTGCATCCATTATTATAGATTTCATTTCATTTAATGTTAAAAAAGCCTCAGTATCTTCTTCTACAAAGGCAATTCCACCTTTCTTTAATAATCGGTTTCTTAACTCATTATCTAATTCAGTTGGTTTATCTGGATTGGTGTCTGATGCAATTCCATTATATAGTGATTCTAAAAAATCATATCTTTTATCAATATCAGGAAATGAGGTTACTATCTGTATCCTAAGAGCTTTTGCCAGGTGCCTTTCCCTGACAAGACCTTTGGAATAATTAGATTTTATACCACTGAAGTTTAGATTAAATGGTGCTTTAATCTTTTTTAAATGCGCATTTAGCCTTTGGGTCATTTCTTCAGTTTGTCGGGTGCTTTTTTCTAAAACATCCCGGAGTCTTTTTTCGGAATCCTCAGAATAGGAAACAGGAAATGTAAGACCTTTACCACAGAAATATATTCTGCCTGGATTGCTAGGATCATTAATTCTAATATCTTTTTCCTGTGCATCCTTCATTAATCCCATGAATTCAATATTAAATAAGGGAAATTTTTTATAACTATGAGCCAGGGCATTGAATTCTGCGTAGCCGGAAGTTGTAATGAAGTCATTGATGCCTAGAATATCTATGCCTTCTTTTTTTGCTTGTTCGAAAATTTCAGATATGTTTGAAAACGAACTAAACGAATAGGGCGTATGGAAATGTGCATTTACCAATAATGGTTCATCTTTGTGTGGATTATCAAAATCATTCAGCAATTGATTTTCAGAGGGTAGGTCTTTAATGTAATTCATAGTTTTATAAATGAACATTAAATTTAGCAATAATCTCTTGATTATATTTTTCTGCCCGAATAAATAATTCAGTATTTAATACTGGATTAAAACCACATAGATTTTCAAGTACATGATGAATACCTTTCTTTTTTATATATTGAGAGAACTGAATATCTCCCGGATACATTTTTTCAAATTCATCTACTGCTCTGAAATACATACCACAGATTAATGCATACAAAATCTGAGAATAAGGCATCTGGAACTGAAGGGCAAGATGAATCGCACTGGACAGGCGATCCTGCCTATTCAGTTTTCGGTTCAAATCAAGTCCCACCCTGTATACTGTATCTCCCAGATTTCTGTTTCGGAAACGTAATATCAGATCATCAATATGGTCTTTAATATGTTCATTTGTAAACTCTCCGGGGTATTTTTTCTGCAATATATTTCCAGACTCAAGCATGGACTTTTTTGCAAAGGATTCTACCTCCCTGTCAGCAAGAATTTCATAAAGATAGGTCCAGTCAGGATGCTTCAAATATCCAAAATAGGCGGTAGCAGCATGTCCAAGATTATGAATTAATGATTTTCGATCGACCCATGCTTTTATATTTTCTTTGGGAGCGAGGCCAGGTATTTCCGGGATAGGATTTTTAAATCCCTTTTTATCAAGGATTAAGGTGTTGTATGGCTCAGCAAATACCTGACTTGAATCTTCCTCTATATCCGATTTTGACATTATAGGCACCATTTTACCGATACTTGTTTCAACCAATCCAATATTGCTTTTTAATAATTCAGCAGGTAGATTTCCTGAAAGTTCATTGAAAAAATAGGATGCTCCATTTCGTAAGTTTTCGGCAATTATTATATCAGTAGGATCCTTTATAACTCCTGTATACTTTTCTCTAAGTCCTTGTCCGATTACAGACAGTACAACTGGCAGGTTCTTAATACCGACACATGTAGCAATAATGGAACATGATTTTATTTCCTGAATTATGGCATTTATTTCTTCAATATGAATTCCACGAACATTATCTATCGATAAAATAATATCTTCAGTGTCACTTTTTATTTTTACGAAATAGGATTTTTTTTCATTCAGTGCCTGGATTAATTCATGGTTAATATCAATAAAGACCACTTCATAACCTCCATTACTAAATAGTTGACCTATAAAGGATCTGCCAATCTTTCCAGCACCAAAGAGAACAATTTTTTTCAATTAAACACCTTTTATTGCCCTGTCTAGTTTTTCACGATTCGTAAAATCATGAGCAACTTTGTGACCTTCTAGTGGAAGTATTTTAGTATGAATGGCATCAATTATCCAACTTTCCTCAGGAAAGAAATATTTTTCCATCTCGTAGGGAGGTGTTATCCAATTCCTTGATCCTACCACAATAGGAGGGGCATCAAGGTAATCGAAGGTTAACTCGGTTATATTGGCCGCCATATCTTTCAGGATTGATCCACGTTCGCATGCGTCACTTACTAATATAATTCTTCCTGTTTTTCTTACTGAATCAATTACTTTTTCATAGTTGAAAGGCACAATGCTTCTCGCATCAATAATTTCTGCAGAAATGCCATATTTTTGCTTTAGTGTGTCTGCTGCATCAACGGCTTTATACAAGGTTGCACCAATAGTTAGAATAGTGATATCTGCTCCTTCACGTTTAATATCCGGTTCTCCTATTTTAACTTCATAGTAATCTGCCGGCACACCTTCTTTATGAAATAATTCAGGCATATCATAAATTCTCTGGCTTTCGAAGAAAACAACCGGATCTGTTCCCTGGAGGGCAGCATTCATCAATCCCTTTGCATCATAAGGAGAGGCAGGGAATACGGTTTTTAAGCCTGGTATATGTGCTACTATTGATGTCCAATCCTGGGAATGTTGAGCACCATATTTGGAACCTACTGAAACCCGTAATACTACTGGCATCTTAATAAGCCCTCCGCTCATTGCCTGCCACTTTGATAATTGATTAAAAATCTCATCACCAGCACGACCAAGAAAATCACAATACATTAATTCAGGGATTACCCTGCCGCCGCAGATACCATATCCTACAGCGGCACCAACAATGGCTCCTTCAGAGATTGATGAATTAAAAAGCCTATTGTAGGGTAAGGCTTCTGTCAATCCTCGGTACACAGCAAATGCACCTCCCCAGTCTCTGTTTTCTTCTCCGAAAGCTACCAGTGTCGGATCCTTATAATATCTGTCGATTATAGCTTCAAAAATTCCATCTCTGATGTTATATGCCTTGATTTTGGGAACAGGTTTACCGTCAACTATCCCAAACCTTTCTTTCTTTTTTAATTGCTGAACTCTCGGGTTTTCCTCTAATGAATGATTAGTTTGAGGTTTTCTGTCATCCATTTTGTCTTCCTTAATATTCGAAAACATATAATGGCTAATGGCGTTAGGATCTTTTTCCAGATCAAGTCTTGGTGATATCTGGTCGTCACCTGCCAACTTGAGACTTTTTTCAACCATTTTTACAATTCCCGTGTGTAGTGTTTCCAGGCCACCTTGATCTGTCATTCCTCCACCCATGAGTTTATTCCCAAAATCAATTATTGAGTCCTCTTGTTCCCATGCTTCAATTTCTTCTTTTGAGCGATATGAAGAGGCGTCGGATGGACTATGACCACTGATCCTATATGTGAGTGTATCAAGTAAAACTGGCCCTTTCTTCTCTTTGATTACCTGCAGCTTTCTTTTGTATGCATCAATTACCGCCAGAGGATTGTATCCATCCACTCGTTCCGCATGCATCTGATCCGGATTGACACCAGCACCTACCCTTGCCAGCATATTATATCCCATCGTTTCGCCACAAGTTTGTCCACCCATCCCATACTGATTATTCATAAAATTGAATATTAATGGTAGACCTCCTTTGAATTCGTTTTCCCATAGCTGGGTGAACTGGTCCATTGTTGCAAATGAAATTGCTTCCCAAACTGGTCCACATCCCATTGAAGCATCTCCGATATTGGCAACCACAACACCATTCTTCTGGTTCACCTTTTTATACAAGGCAGCACCTACTGAGATATCCCCAGATCCACCTACAATGGCATTGTTCGGATATATCCCAAAAGGGATAAAGAAGGCATGCATGGAGCCACCCATACCTTTGTTGAATCCGTTTTCTTTGCCAAAAACCTCGGCTAATGTTCCATAAAGAAGGAAATCAACAGCCAGCTCTTTTACACTTCCGGAGTGACCTTTTTCTACAACTTTCAGACAAGCACCATTAAAATATCCTTGCATAATGGACATAAGGTTATCGTCATCCATCTTTTCAATAACAGATAATCCCTTAGCCAGGATCTCTCCGTGGCTTCTGTGAGAGCCAAATATGAAATCATTTTCATTCAGCAAGTATGCCATACCCACTGCGGCAGCTTCCTGACCAATAGAAAGATGAGCAGGTCCCGGGTGGTTATATGGGATGCTATTATATTCTCCAGTTGTTTTTATCAGGTTCAACATAGATTCAAATTCCCTGATGATCTTCATATCCCTGTAAATATTGAGCAACTCAACTTTTGAAAAGTTTATTTTTTCGTCTTCAATAGTTTTGTCATATTGATTAACCGGTATGGGATCAAAAGTTATTTGATTTGGTTTTCTTACGACTGCCGGGTCTATAAATTCATTTTTAGGCATATCTATATTCTTTAGTATTACTTAAGTTTTTCTATTTCTTTTCTTACACTTTGTAAAAAATCCGCAGCTGGGGCACCATCCAAGGCCCTATGATCAAACGTTAAGGACAATCCTATTCTGGGGATAAATCCAAAACTGCCATCTTCAAGAACAGATGGTTGCATTGTAATTGTATTGATGCCCAAAATAGCTACTTGTGGTGGATTTAATACTGGTGTAAACATCTCAATTCCGAAAGCACCGAGGTTGGTTATTGTAAAGGTGGCACCAGTAAGCAGCTCTGGATCTATTTTGCCAGATTGTGCCTTGAATGCCAGCGTTTTCATCTGAGCTGCAAAACCTTCTAATTTTAGATGATTCGCATTCCTTAAGGTTGGAACCATGAGCCCCCGTTCTGTATCTACCGCAAATCCAAGATGAATATTTTTAAATTTCCTGATTGCTTCTCCAGTAAAATGTGCATTTACGTCTGTGTGAAACATCAACGCTTTTACTGTGGCATAACATACAAGATCATTAATGGTGACATTAGTACCATCAGTTTCGGAAACAGCTTTTTTATATTCAGCCCTAATCCTTTTAATTGCTCTTGCATCTGCAGTGGTATGCAGGGTAAGTTGTGCCGTGTTTTGCAGCGAGGCAAGCATATTTTCAGCAATGATTCTCCTTATATTCGTAATTTTATTTTCTTCAAATTCTTCATCAGAGATGCCTGGGAAGGTATTTTTTACATCCTGAGCAATAACTTTGCCTCCTGTTCCTGATCCTGTTTCAGGAAGATCTACATGATCTTCATATGAAATGGATTTTGCGAGGGGAGTGGCTTTGGGGATTTCATTATACTTTGCAACAATATCTTTTTCAATTATGCGACCTTCTGGTCCGGATCCAGAAATGCCCGTATAATTGATGTGTAAACTTTCTGCTGCCTTTCTCGCTCTGGGAGAAATTTTTAACACCAAAGATGATGATGTGGCGCCAATACTATCCTCTTGCTTTACAGCTTTTATTTCAGTAACTATCTCCTCCTGATGATTGGTATCTGAACTAGATTCTATATCCGAAGTATCTGGATTAAACCCCTCTGTTTCTTCTCCGGTTTGTCCGATCACACCAATATTTTGTAGTACAGGAATGGCATCTCCCGGATCAGCATAGGTGGTTAATAAAATACCATCTTCAGGAGCTTCTGCCTCGAACGCTGCTTTGTCTGTTTCATAGGAGAACAAAAGGTCTCCCTGTTTCACTTCATCTCCAATTTTAACAAACCATTCGCTAAATATGCAACTTTCAACTGACTGCCCCTGCCTGGGCATTATTACAGGTGTGGCCATATTTTATATTTTAAGTTACTTGTATTTACAAGTTTGTAAAAACAAACAAAAAATTAAATTTATTATGTATTGTAAAATAAATTTATTTAACTTGTAATTACAAGTAAATGATTAATTATTAGAACTTAGTTTATAAAAATTATCATCTAATGCAGGAAAAAGCACTTCCTCAGCACCGCAAGTTGTATGAATTGCTCAGGAAACATATACAAAGTGGTATATATCCTAAAGACAGCTTATTACCTTCCGAAAATGAATTATGTACATTACATCACGTTACCCGGCCCACAGTTCGGCAGGCTCTTTCCAGGTTGGTTAGTGATGGCTATATTAAAAAGCATCAGGGAAAAGGAAGTATTGTAAGAGAGTTGCCTAAGGGAATAGGAATATTATCCATACAGGGGACTACTACAGGGATAGGCCCCCACAATCTTGAAACCAAGCTTATTGGCAAGCCAATCTTAATGAACTGGCCAGAATTTTTTTCTTTCGAATTGAAGAATGATGAAAGGGAGTTGGGATGTATTCAACTGGAACGTCAGAGAATTGTAGATGGGAAACCTGTCTTATATGAAATCAGTTACTTGCCTAATATTAATTTACCCAGGTTCATTCAAAAATCCTTTGAAAATAAATCTCTTTTTGAGGTATTGCGTGCAAGTTATCAGATTGAAGTATTGGGCGGGAATCAACGCATTCGTGCCATGACAGCTACAAAGAAGCTAGGTAGTTACCTGAATATTGATGAGGGGGCTCCAATATTATGTCTTCAGAGGATTCTCGAGACCACTCGAGTGGATTTTAGATTCTTTTCTGAGATTTATTGTAATACCAGTGATTTCTATTTGGAAGGAAGTTTTTAAACAGAAAATTTTTTAATATGAAAAAACAATTTTTAAACATTTTAATTTTATTGATGATAGTAGCAAGTTGCTCAGACAATAAAAGAACATCTGAAGGAGATGAAAACCACTCTAAAATTCCTCATTCTGGCCCGATCCAGTTGCATCCTGAAAATCCTCATTATTTTCTGTATAAAGGAAAACCTCTTGTATTAATTACTTCTGCTGAGCATTATGGAGCACTTATAAATCTTGATTTCGATTATAAAAAATATCTTGAGTCGCTGGCAGCTGATGGTATGAATTATACCAGGATTTTTACCGGTACTTATTTTGAGATACCAGGTGAAAGTTTCAGTATAAAATATAATACTCTGGCACCGGAAAAGAATCGCGTTATCACACCTTGGAGTATTATAATAGAAGACCTATCTGGAAACTTTAAATATGATCTTTCTACCTGGAATAATACATATTTTGAACGTTTGAAGGATTTAATGTCCATTGCAGCTGATAATAATATCATCGTGGAAGTAACTCTTTTTTCATCCATTTACCGGAATGAGCATTGGGATATTTCACCTCAAAATCCAGAAAATAACATTAATATCAAACATGAAATCAATCGTTTTGATGCCCAGACTTTGAATAATGGTACTTTGATTCAATATCAGGAGAAATTCGTGCGAAAAATGGTGCAGGAATTAAATGAATATGATAATTTCTTTTTCGAAATACAAAACGAACCCTGGTCCGATCATCCTGTGGCTGCCATTAATATTGAAAATAAGGAGGATTTACCTGGCAAAGATTGGAGGTTTAATGCTCATTTTGCTGAAGAATCGGCA
>Ga0316187_10000078_pt1 | contig 58449 bp, 58 predicted proteins | sample CroRivburrow1_MG_FD_204927 | JGI IMG/M metagenome (GOLD analysis project Ga0316187, IMG submission 204927) | Coastal sediment microbial communities from Maine, United States - Cross River worm burrow 1 | ecosystem: Environmental > Aquatic > Marine > Coastal > Sediment | place: USA: Maine...
GTTATATGTACCTGAAGGTTTTGCCCATGGGTTTTGCGTGCTCAGCGAGTCGGTGCTGCTCAGCTATATGTGCACGGATGTTTACTGTGCAGAGTACGACGCCGTGATCGCCTGGGATGACCCGGACATCGGGATAAACTGGCCGGTCTCTTCGGGCCAGCTTTCAGAAAAAGATGCTGCCGCGCCGCTTCTGAAAGACGTCGCCGCGCATACCTTGCCGCGAATCATCCAATGATCATTCTGCTGACAGGCGCATCAGGCCAACTGGGCCAGGAACTGCTCCCGCAGCTTGCACAACTGGGTGATGTGGTTCCGGTCGATCGCACGGCCTTTCCCGGTTTGAAGAACATGCAGATACAGGACCTGGGTGACCTGAACCGGGTTGAAACCCTGCTTAACCGGATTCGGCCCGAAGTCATCATCAATGCTGCGGCCTATACCGCAGTCGATCTGGCAGAAGACGAAGATGATATCGCCTTCACCGTGAATCGGGATCTGCCGCAACGTATTGCACGATGGTGTCATCGAAATGACCGCATGCTGGTGCATTACTCAACGGATTACGTGTTTGATGGCCAGGCCAGTCAGCCTTACCTGGAGTCAGATACTACCGGGCCACTTGGGGTTTATGGCGAGAGCAAGCTGGCAGGTGAGCGGGCTATCAGTCAGAGTGGTTGCCGGCATTTGATCCTGAGGACTTCCTGGGTCTATTCGGGACACGGTAATAATTTTCTGCTGACGATGCTGAAGCTGGCCCGCACCCGGCCGTCGCTCAGTATCGTCAATGACCAGCTTGGGCGTCCCACATGGGCGCGTAATCTGGCTCGTGTGACCCGGAAGGTGATAGAGCACGCGGGAATCGGCAGAGCGGCCGATGAGCCATCCGGTATTTACCATTACTGTGATCGCGATGCGGTCAGCTGGTATGAATTTGCCAATGGTATCTTTAAAGTCGCACGGGAAGCGGGCCTGCTTACGGCGATTCCCGAAACGACGCCTGTGCCTTCATCGGCGTTTCCGCAAAAAGCGGTACGCCCACTGTACTCAGTTCTGGATACCTCCCGGATTCAGGACTGCTTTGGGATCAGCCCTGTTGGTTTGGAAGATTCCCTGAAAGCTTGCATCAAGGATATCGCTTGTAAATGACTGGAAAAGAAACCCCCGCAAAAATGGTCCCAATCATATTGTCCGGTGGTTCCGGCACCCGTCTGTGGCCGGTATCCAGACGGGCGCACCCGAAACCGTTCATGAAGCTGGTCGACGGAGAATCCCTGGCTGAGAAAACCTTTCGCCGGGCCCTTGGGGTCGCGGGGAAAGAACCGGTCCTGACGGTCACCAGCCGAGACTACTATTTTTATACACGCGATCTTTATGATGAGCTTGACGGGACGAGGCATGAGCATCCGTTTCTGCTCGAGCCAATCGGCCGAAATACGGCTCCCGCCATCGCGCTTGCAGCTCTTTACATCGAACAGGCTTTTGGCGCAGATACACTGATGCTGGTCCTGCCGGCTGATCATTTGATCCAGCAGGAAGACAGGTTCAGGGAGGCCGTTATGGAGGCCAGAGCCCTGGCCAGCCGTGGCTACCTGGTGACATTCGGGATTTATCCAACACACCCAGAAACAGGTTACGGGTATATTCGGACAGGGAATCAGCTGAGCAACAGCAGTGGACATAAAGTGGCTGCATTTGTCGAAAAGCCAGACGAGGCAACGGCCCGGTCGTATGTTGATTCCGGAGCATATGCCTGGAATTCCGGCATGTTCTGTTTTTCAGCTGGAGCTTATCTCGAAGCCCTGGATGAACACGCGCCAGGGATATCAGAGGGCAGCAGAGCCTGTTGGGCCGGCATGGACCCGATGGTCCAGCCGATGGAGATTCCGCAGGATCTTTTCAGTGAATGCCCGGCCGACTCGATAGACTATGCCGTGATGGAAAAAGCCACCAATTGCGCGGTGGTTAGCGGAGATTTCGGCTGGAGTGATATTGGCTCCTGGAAAGCGATGAGTGAATTGTATGAGTCCGATGACGCGGGTAACCGGATTCAAGGCAAGGCTGTGGTCGTTGAAAGTACGGATTGCTTCATCCAGGGCGAAGATCGCCTGGTGGCTGCAGTAGGCGTCAACAATCTTGTTATCGTGGATACTGGCGATGCGGTGCTTGTTGCCGATCGGGATCGTGCACAGGATGTGAAGGAAGTCGTCAGTCAGCTCAGTGACCTTAAACATGAAGCCGCCGAGTTTCATAAAACAGTGTATCGACCGTGGGGTAGTTTTTCGATCCTGGAAGATGCGGAAGATTGCAAGGTCAAACGCCTGGTGGTCAAACCGGGGCAGGTGCTATCGCTGCAAATGCATCATAAACGTGCCGAACACTGGACAGTTATCAAGGGCGTTGCAAAGGTGCGTCTTGGGGATAAAGAGTTCCTGCTCAACCCCAATGAATCCACCTACATTCCGGTGGAGACCCAACATCGCCTGGAAAATCCCGGAACCGAAGATGTGCACCTGGTTGAAGTTCAGACAGGAAAGTATTTTGGCGAAGACGATATTGTTCGTTATGAGGATATTTACGGGCGAATCAAATGAAAAAATTGATCAGCATGACTCTCGCATTGGCATGGTTGGCAGGCGTTTCAACCATTGCTGCCGCCCCGATGTCATATGAAGAAGAAATCAATGACTGGAGAGAAAGCAGACATGAGCGGCTCTCAAGCGAAAGCGGCTGGTTAACACTGGTGGGCCTGGAGTGGCTGCAGGATGGGGAAAACCGGATTGGCCTCACAGCTTCCTCTACGATCAGGATTGAAGGAGGGCCTGAAGAATGGGGCTCTCTTTTTGTTAACGGGGACGAGCTCAGGTTTGTTCCGGCTAGCGGCAGTGGGATTATGGTGGATGGTGCAGAAGCCGCTGAGGTGATGCTGGTTGCAGATAACCAGGGAGATCCGACGGTGGTGAGCAGCGGAAGCCTGAGCTTCTATGTCATCTTCAGAGAAAGCTATGCCCTAAGAATCAAGGATTCACAGGCTCAATCGCTGAAGAATTTCACCGGTGTCAGAAATTATGAAATCCAGGACAGCTGGAAATATGAAGCGCGCTTCATCCCGGCGAAAAAAGGTGAAACGATTGAAATAGGAGATGTGCTTGGGCACCTGAATCCGTCGCCGGTGATTGGCCATGTGGAATTTGAGCGGGATGGTAAGAGCTATCGCTTGCTGGGTTTGGGGGATGAAGAATCAGAGTCAGTCTGGTTTCTGTTTGCGGATCGCACGACCGGCAAGGAAACTTATGGGGCGGGGCGCTTTTTATACAGTGACGGTTTGCCAGAGAATGGGCGCCTGGTCATAGATTTTAACAAAGCCTATAACCCGCCATGCGCTTTCAACGATTATTCGACGTGTCCACTGCCTCCTCAGCAGAACCGCTTAAACCTGGAAGTGACCGCAGGGGAAAAAGACTACCACGCGCACTAAGCCTTATTTGCCGGTGGGCCGGGGTTGCATCACCTCGTCGCGCAGAACCAGGTATAGAGCGACCCAGGGTGAAGCGTATATAGGGGTTCTGGGCTTGCTCTTCGGTAACTTGTTTACTGGCTGGTAGCTGTTCATTGTTTTACTCCGTGTTCCTCGATTGGTGAGCTCTTTCATTCTGCTCTTCCATTAAGACCGCGTTTCCTTGTAAATGTTGACGCAAGTTAGAGCACTTTGGTTACAGCCTGGCGTCAATTAGCTTCGTTTTGTCGAATATCCGCCTTTTTACACTCTGGAAAGGCTATTTCCTGCCCAGTTTCTGATCTATATCGAATTCCCGAGACGTAACGAATGCTTCCATTTTTTCGAGGCGGTGGTTCAACTCACGAAACCGGTGCCGTAGCGCTCCAAAGACATCGGATGGCGCATTACTGACGCCGCGCCAGAATTCAGCCTGCTCCGAGTTCTCGTACAGGTCGACCGGTTTAACCGGCAGGACGATCGTCAATATGACGTAAGAAATGACGACGAAAGCAAAGAACGGTGGAAACAGCATGAACAGGAAAGTCACCAACCGGACGCCCTTGCGGTTCAATCCGAAATATTCGGCAATACCGGCACAGACCCCGGCCAGGACCGCATTTTCCTTGTCCCGGAAGAGACGGTGCGGGTTCTTGTGCTTGTAAAAATCACTCATGAGCGACGTCTCCAGTCAGGCGCTTCAATATCGAGGATCCGCTCCAGTGTGTTGATGCGTTCTTCCATCTTGTTTGCCGAGTCCCAGACTTCGCTGAGCATCTTCTCGTCTTCCGGAGACAGCCCTTTGGATGTTTTCATCTTGGTGATGTAATGAAAAATGATCCAGAGCGGCAGACATATAGTAAGAATAAGAATAGGAATGACTTCAGACATCTTCTTTCTCCACGTCTCCATCCTTGACCTTCGATTTCAGGTCAGCCAACTCTGCTTCTACCCGGTCATCCTGCTCGAGATCTGCGATTTCGTCGGCGAGGTTCTTACCTCTGCCCATGTTGATCGCCTCTGCCTCGGACTCCACGTTGTCAATCCGCCGTTCAGCATTTTCAAAACGAAACAGCATTTCATCGATGCGGTCGTTGTGGATGTGCCGGCGTGCGGACAATTGTGAAGTGGCAGTCTTGTGCCGGATAACAATGCTGCGTTGACGTGTCTTGGCATCGTCGAGCTTGCTCTGTAGCTGAGTAATGTCGGCGTTGAACTTATCCAGCTGCCCGTCGAGAGACTCCAGTTCGAGCTTCATCTTGTCGGTCCGGTCTCCGATGGACTGTTTTTCCGCCAGTGCGGCACGGGCAAGATCTTCGCGTTCACGCCGGACAGCCAGTTCCGCGCGATGAGACCATTCCGCCCCCTCACGCTCCAGGTGCTCGATATGCCGCCCCAACTCTTTTCGGTCGGCGATGCACTTGGCTGCTGCAGAACGGATTTCCACCAACGTATCTTCCATTTCCTGGATCATCAGGCGGATGATCTTTTCGGGATCCTCCGCTTTTTCCAGCACGGCATTGATGTTGGCATTTACGATGTCGCTGAATCGGGAAAAAATACCCATTTACCTATACTCCTGGTTTATCGCTCTACAGGGATTAATGCAGAGTTCGTGCCATGTTGGAGATGGCCTACAAGTGATTGTAAATACGGATCTTTATTTTGAACGTCGCTGTTCTGGTGAAAATGTCTACAGATGGCTTGGCAAATTCCACCAAAAGGTGGTGGAAACTTGGCACCGAATTGGTGGTCTATGACCGCGTTGGGCAGTTTAAATACATTTGTGCATGGCATACAACGCCATGCTCCTGTAAAATGACCGACTTTTGTTGTGCCGGCTTTTTGCCGGTTTATTCCATGTATAGCAGGAGGAATACCTGATGCGATTTGTTTTCGCGATCATAGTGCTGGCCATACTGAGTGCCGGCCCCCTATTTGCCCAGGATTTGTCAACAGACAAGGGCAAACTAAGTTATGCGGTTGGTTGGGATATCGGCGAGGATATCCAGCGCCGAGGTGCGGAGTTTGATGTTGAAACCGTTATCGCCGCCATTCGTGATTCTGCTACCGGCAAAGAATCACAGGTCCCCGCCGAAGAGATGGTAGCCCGGTTGACTGAATTGCAGCAGCGCGTCCGTCAGGAACAGACCGAAGCACTCCAGAAACTGGCTGCGGAAAATCAGAAAGCATCGGAAGAGTTCCTGGCAGCCAACCTGTCTAAGAATGGTATTGTCGCGCTCCCCAGCGGTATTCAGTATCGCATCATCGAGGAAGGTGAGGGTGCCCGTCCGGGAATGGACAGTACCGTCAAGGTTCACTATCGTGGTTCCAAGACCAATGGCCTGGAGTTCGACAGCTCATTCGCGCGCGGTGTGCCCGAAGAGTTCACAGTCAATTCAGTTTTGAAAGGCTGGCAGGAAGTGCTGCCGCTGATGAAGACTGGCGCAACCTGGCAGATATTCGTTCCGCCGGAACTGGCTTTTGGCCAGCGCGGAAATCCGCCGGTTGGTCCTAACGAAGCGTTGATCTTCGACCTCAAACTCATCGAAGTCATCCAGTAAAAGCTTTCCAACGGGGCCCTGCTGGGCCCCGTTTCACAAGGGTCCCCGTTTAGTCATGATGAGTCACTGGCGAGAACTGTTGCTTGAGGCGGTGTCGCCGCTGGATGCCGGAGTTCGCCATCTGGAAATATCGGGATATAGGCCCCCGGGAGACCAGGTTTTTCGCCCCAGCAGGACTGCTGCCGTGCTGGTTCCGCTGCTGGACTTGCCGGAACCTGAAATCGTCTTCACCCGGCGTTCCGATCATCTCCCTCACCACCCGGGACAAGTCAGCTTTCCCGGTGGCGCCGCTGAAGAAGACGATGTGTCTGCTGTTCAAACAGCGCTGCGCGAAGCCTTCGAAGAAATCGGTTTACCCCGGCAACTAACCCGCCCGGTAGGATTCCTGGACCGGATGGATACCATTTCCGACTATCGCGTACTCCCTGTCGTTGCGCTGGTCACGCCCCCGGTAAGCTGGGTGCTGGACGAACGTGAAGTGGCCGAAGTTTTCACAGTTCCATTGTCCGTTGTATTGGATGTCGAGCAATACGAAGCAAGATCAACCCAATGGCAGGGCAATGAATACACCCTCTATACGCTGCACTGGCAGGGTCAGAAAATCTGGGGGGTCACGGCAGCCATGCTGATGAACCTGATTCAAAGGATGCAAACTACGAATGAAAAGCGAAATTCTCGTCTCAGCAGTACAACTCAGTGACCTGATTGCTGCCGGCGATGGCCTGGTCGTGGATTGCCGGTTCGATCTGACACGCACCGGAAAGGGGAGAATTGATTGGCTGGCCGGGCATATTCCCGGAGCGTTCTACGCCCACCTGGATGATGACCTGGCTGCACCGGTAGGATCCCACACCGGCCGTCACCCTTTGCCCGAGACAGAGCGGTTCGCAGAATTTCTGGCGGCATCGGGCTGGTCAAGCGACAAGCTGCTCGTCGCTTACGACGATGGCCCAAATGCCATATCTGCCCGGCTGTGGTGGATGATGAGGTATTACGGCAAACGTGCCGCTTTGCTTGATGGCGGCCTGCGCTCATGGGTGGATGCCGGCCTTCGGCTTGAATCGGGCGAACCTATCGTGGTTGCAGCACCGGTTGAATCGCTCACGGCTGATCCTGACATGGCCGTTTCCACAGAAATCATCGCTCAGCAGTTGGGTTCACCGGACACTGTCATTCTAGACGCCAGGGCCCCCGAGCGATTTGCTGGCGAGATCGAGCCATTGGACGTGCGCGCCGGGCATATCCCGGGAGCACTGAACCGGGCGTTTTCTGAGAACCTGGAGGCGTCCGGCCGATTCCGTGACGCGGGCGAACTCAGGAAGGTATTTGAAAATTTACTGGCAGGCAAAGATGCAACGCAAGTCGTGCACTCCTGCGGTTCCGGAGTGACGGCCTGTCATAATCTGTTCGCGATGGAGTTGGCCGGGCTTAAAAACTCTTTGCTTTACCCGGGTTCCTGGAGTCAATGGATCACAGACCCGGAAAGACCCGTAGCGATGGGCCGAAAGCCCTGAGCTAAATACGGTTTCGCTACCCGCTATTTTCCGGAAAGGCGTTCCACCAGTGCCGTTAATGTTGCACGTGTCTCATCCGAAAACCAGATATCGACGAATTTCTCGACGCCCAGTTCGCTTTTGTCATCGAAAAACTGGTGCAGGTCTGCCCTGGCCATTTGCCTTGTTGTCGACATGGCGAGTTTGGGCAGGGCCAGGTGTTGCTCGCACCATTCGATGGCGCGCGTGACCGCCTGTCCGGGATCATCCACCAGTTCATCGATCAGGCCAATTGCCAGGGCTTTTTCAGATTCCATAAGTTCACCTGCAACCAGCATTCGCTCAGCCGTGTGCGGGCCAACCGCCCGAACCAGGGCGCGGTGAATGGGCGCTGAAACCACAAGGCCAACCTGAACTTCATTCAGTCCGGTCTTGAAGCTTCCACGGGGCATGATGCGGTAGTCGCCGAAAAGCGCCATGACGATGCCGCCGGCGGGAGCGTGTCCGGTCATTGCGAATGCAGTCGGCACCGGCAAATACGCGATCGTTTTCAACATCTTCAGGAAAATCTGCCAGAAGTGGGATATGTCGCTTCGATCAAACTGCATCAGTTGGGGCACATCAAGGCCGGCTGAAAACATGCCGGGTAAACCTGACACGACCACCGCCCCAGCTTCTTGTCCCGCCGCGGCCAGTGCATCCGTCAGTTTTTCCACGAGGTCGGAACTCAATGCGTTGGCCGGGGGGCGGGTAAGCTTTATTTCGCGCACATTACCGTGCTCAATGATTTCCAGCATCGGGTGTTTCCTGTTCAGAGTCTGTTCAGCCTGGCAAGTCTAGACTTTACATGAAGGGAGTGCAAAGACGGTTTCTTTATGGCAACAGGGTTTTAGGGCACAATAATGTGAAGCTCGACCCGGCAGAGGAAAAAAAGATGAAATGTACCACCGCATTGATGGCCACAGCAGCGACGCTGATCCTTTTTTCGGCACCGGCCTGGTCGCATGAAGTGCCTAATATTGAACATACTCATGCCTTTCAAAAACAGGATTATGGCAAATACCGCCAGGGTCATTATGTGAACGGATCCCAGGGCAGCATTATTGTCTGGTCGGCCAAAACCGTGAACAGCCGGCAGAGTGGTTCAACGGTGAATTTCGCCCGCCCCTCCCCAATCACCAAGGCGCCGGGAACCCCCAACGCCACCAAGAGCCAGGCCAATTCGGCCATCCAGTACGGGAAGAGGCGAGACTAGCTACCACGAATAGTGCGCGGTATATCGCACCACCCGTTCCCCCTCGGGCGGGACGGTGACATCAAACCTGATGCGATTGCTGTTCTCTTTGGTGTGTCTTTGGCTGGATTTCTCAATCTTCCAGTTCGCGCCACGGTAGAGATTTTCCAGAACGGCTACTGATACTTCTTCATCCTTGTGATTCCTCAGGCGGATCTCGAAGGTTTCCCAGAGATTGCGACTCCCGACATCAACACGAAAGTCAGTTTGTTTGCGCTCTCCCACGATATCAAAGGCATTCCCCATTTCAATAAGGACCTGTTCGTTTTTCGGCGTATGATCGAGAACATCTTCGCCAATGAATTCCAGATTTCCGTCACTGGGATTAACCTGGTTGACCCGAATGCGTCCGGCGGGCAGTGGAATGCCCAGATTTTGAGATGATTCGTTATTGAACCGAAGGTAAACATTGACGTCACCGTTGCCGTAACGCCCGTACTCCTGGTCATACTGCTGATAACCCCGATACGGCAAGTCCAGGGTGGGGGCAAATACCAGCTCTTTCTCGCAGCCGATATTGCGGGCGGCGGGAAACAACTGAATCTGCCGGGTCGAATGGTTAGGGAGATCCGTTTTTCTGCCCAATGTGTACATGTGATACTCAAAAAATGACTGCTCCACGAAACCATCAGCCTCCTCGGCCATCGCCATCTTGTAAACGACGTCGCGGCGCGGGCGGTTGGGTTCCGCCCGGTTAACTTCGCCGGCGATCAGTTTCAGCCTGGCGTTCTCATAGCCGGCCCCGGACTGATTAATGATACTGACCCACGCCGAGAGGTCCATTGAACAACTTTCGGATTCGTCCAGGATGATGTTGTAGTCTGCCCACCACGTCATGCCGCGTGTCTCATAGCTGAGGCGCGTTTGTTGTGAACCCTGAACCGGGCTGGACAGCAGCCACTCCAGGGTCGGCCGGGTGATCAGGCCACCGGGTAATTCGGAAAACCTGATGTTGCCGTAGTTTCGAATGGCCTGAACGCTGCCGTCTTCCATCTGCAGGGTGAGGCCATCACCCGCGCCCAGCAAAACACCCTCAACCAGGCTGACATGGTCGCCTCGAGGCAGTTCTATGGTCACGTGCTGGCCCAGGTATTTCTGAAGCAGCTTCGCCTGGCTGACCAGGTCGAATTGAAAACTTTGCTCGAGTACAGTTGTTGCCGGCCGGTCCAGGGAGGAAAACGTGACGGTCGTCGGGTCGAGCAGGGCAGCCACGTCAGTAACCCTGAGCGCATGCTGGCCTTTTTCGATATCATAGGAACGATCGTGGCGAACTATGGCGTAGCCGGGAACCTGGCCGCCAAACTGCCTCCCGGCCACCGGGCGGTAGAGTTCGGGTGAAACTGCCCCGGGCTGCATGCTGGAATAGATCGTAATGGAATCATTGCTGATTGACGGTTCGATGTTGGCGGCCGCACTGGCACACCAGGTTCCGATCAGCAGGGGTAGTAGTTTTTTTACAGGTTTGTTCATTTTCTTTCTCCGCTTGGTCAACCCATAGAACGCATGCGGAGAACAATTGGGGTTAATGCATGATGAATTTTTTTCGGAAGTCAGTATGGCTGGTACTGGGAGCTACTATGTTTCTTGGCGCCTGCGGGCCCGGTGCGGAGACGTCCGGACCCGTCTTTGAACAAGCCTGGGTGCGCCCGGTGCCAACGGGCATGAAGATGACCGCGGGTTTTGGAACGGTCAGTAATCCGGGTAAAGAGGCCATCGTATTCAACTCATTCTCCAGTCCTTCTTTCGGGGAAGTCAGTCTGCACCGGACCGAAAAACTGGTTGGAGTGACCAGGATGCGGGAAGTCGACGAACTTCGGTTAGAGCCAGGTGACAGCGCGTTGCTGGAACCCGGTGGCTTCCACCTGATGCTGATGAAGCCAAACTCCGAAGTGGAGGCCGGGCAGACCGTCACGATCGTAATGACGACGGATGACGGACGCAGTTTCCCGTTCGATGTACCTGTGGAAGGACGTTAAGAGACCTCAGGCGCTCTTGAGTTGTTTTTGCCTGTTCAGCATGCGGGCCAGGAAAACGCCGGTATAGGAGCCAGGGATTTCTGCCACTTCTTCCGGCGTGCCGGTCGCAATGATCTCACCACCTTTGTCACCGCCCTCAGGACCAAGGTCGATCAGCCAGTCGGCGGTTTTGATGACATCCAGGTTATGTTCGATAACGACAACCGTATTGCCATGATCACGCAGACGGTGCAGCACGCCCAGCAATTGCTCGATATCCTGGAAGTGCAGGCCCGTGGTGGGCTCGTCCAGGATGTAAAGGGTTTGCCCGGTGTCTCGCTTGCTCAATTCTTTTGACAGCTTGATGCGTTGAGCTTCACCGCCGGATAGCGTGGTCGCGCTTTGTCCCAGCGTGATGTACGACAGCCCGACGTCAGTCATGGTCTGCAGTTTTCTGGCGACGGCCGGCACCGGATCGAAAAAGACCAGGGCCTCCTCGACCGTCATTTGCAGCACATCATGAATGCTCTTGCCTTTGTAAGTCACGCTGAGTGATTCACGGTTATAGCGCCGGCCTTTGCACACGTCGCAAGGTACGTAAATGTCGGGCAGGAAGTGCATTTCAACGCGGATCATGCCATCGCCCTGGCAGGCTTCGCATCGCCCCCCCTTCACGTTGAAGCTGAATCTGCCTGGCTTGTAACCACGGGCGCGGGCTTCCTGGGTCCCGGCGAACAGGTCTCGAATCGGTGTAAAAAGACCTGTGTAAGTCGCTGGATTAGAACGAGGAGTCCGGCCAATGGGCGACTGGTCGATATCGACGACCTTGTCGAATAATTCCAGGTTTTCGACCGAAGAGAAAGGTGCCGGCTGGGCAGAGCTGCCATACAGTTCGCGGGCGGCAATGCGGTGAAGCGTATCGTTGATCAGCGTGGATTTTCCTGACCCGGAAACCCCGGTGACACAGACGAACAGCCCCGCCGGAATCTCCAGCGATACATTTTTAAGGTTGTTTCCCGATGCACCAATGACCTTCAGAATCCGTTGGGGGTCAATCGGGGTTCTGCTGGCAGGTGTGGTAATTTCCTTCTTGCCGGACAGGTACTGGCCGGTCGAAGAGTCCGGGTCATTCTCCAGTTCTTCGGGTGTGCCACGGAAAATGATTTTGCCGCCGTGGATACCTGCGCCCGGTCCAATATCAACGACGAAATCGGCTGCCCTGATGGCTTCTTCATCGTGCTCGACCACGATCACGGTGTTACCAAGGTCGCGTAAGCGCGTCAGTGTCGCCAGAAGGCGCTCGTTGTCCCTTTGGTGCAGACCGATTGAAGGCTCGTCAAGTATGTACATCACGCCAACCAGGCCGGCTCCAATTTGGCTGGCCAGCCGGATTCGCTGTGCTTCACCGCCCGATAGCGTGTCGGCCTTGCGGTCCAGGGTCAGGTAATCCAGTCCGACATTGACCAGGAAGTGCAGACGTTCGTGAACTTCTTTGATAATTTTTGGAGCAATTTCGCCGCGGCGCCCGTCCATTTCCAGGTTGTCGAAGAACTCCAGGCAGGTCTGGATCGGCCAGGCGGTAATGGTCGGAAGATTGGTATCGGCCACAAACACGTTGCAGGCTTCGCGGTTGAGCCGTTGCCCGCCGCAGGCGCCGCAGGACTTCTGGCTGATGTATTTTGAAAGCTCTTCTCGAACAATACGCGAATCGGTTTCCCGGTAGCGTCTTTCCAGGTTGGGAATAATGCCGGCAAACGGATGGCGGCGCTTTTGCACGCCACTGTCCCCGAAATAACTGAACTCGATGATTTCATCGCCGCTGCCATGTAGAACGATGTCACGAATTTTCTTTGGCAGCTCCTCGAACGGCGTATCGACATCGAAACCATAGTGCTTTGCCAGGGCCTGGACGATCTGGAAGTAGTAGGCATTCCGGCGGTCCCAGCCGCGCACGGCGCCGCCGGCCAGGCTTACGTGCGTGCTGCTCACCACCCGGCCGGGGTCAAAAAACTGGCTCACACCCAGGCCGTCGCATTCAGGACAGGCACCATTGGGGTTATTGAAGCTGAACATCCGCGGTTCCAGTTCCTGCAGGCTGTAATCGCAGTAAGGGCAGGCGTAGCGGGCGCTGAACAGCTTGTCTTCCAGTGCGCTGCCCTCGTCCATTGGCGAGACCACCGCGATGCCGTCAGTCAGCACGATGGCCGTTTCAAAAGATTCAGCCAGTCGCTGTTTCAGATCCGCGCGTACCTTGATCCGATCAACGACCACTTCGATGGTGTGCTTGCGCCGCAATTCGAGAGGCGGTACTTCGTCAAGCTCATACACCACGCCATCAACCCTGGCGCGAACAAAACCCTGCGCCCGCAATTCATCGAACAGTTGCAGGTGTTCACCTTTCCGGTTGCGTACCACCGGCGCCAGCAACATCAGCTTACTGCCTTCAGGCATGTTCAGAACATGGTCCACCATCTGGCTAATGGTTTGCGCCTCGAGCGGAATGGCATGATCTGGACAGAGCGGTGTGCCGACCCGGGCAAACAGGAGTCTGAGGTAGTCGTATATCTCGGTAATCGTTCCAACGGTTGAACGAGGGTTATGCGATGTCGACTTCTGTTCGATGGAAATTGCCGGCGATAGCCCTTCAATGTGGTCCACATCCGGTTTTTCCATCATCGACAGGAATTGTCGCGCATAGGCGGACAGGGACTCTACGTAACGCCTTTGTCCTTCGGCATAAATCGTGTCGAAGGCCAGGGACGACTTGCCCGAGCCGGATAAGCCGGTGATTACTATCAGTTTATCCCGGGGTAAATCGAGATCTATGTTGTCCAGGTTGTGCGTGCGCGCACCACGAATGAGAATTTTGTCCATCAAGGTTTGTCGGGGCTGGGATCCGGTGCATCCAAACCATCTACTATACCCCCGGAAGGGAATGACTGGCAAAGGTGAATTGGTGTAGAATGACGGGCTGATAAAGGTTGACCAGGCCTCAGAAAACAGCTAACATTCCCGCCCTTTTGTAGGGCCGTTTCAACACGGAGCTGGAATCCAATGTACGCAGTATTCAAAACCGGTGGCAAGCAGTATCGCGCAACCACCGGCGACGTGATAAAAGTCGAAAAAATCGAGGCCGAAAAGGGCGCTACGGTCGAGCTTGACCAGGTGCTTATGGTTGGTGAAGGCGAAGACGTTAAAGTCGGCGCTCCATATCTTGATGGCGGAAAAGTGACTGCCACGGTGGTTGACCATGGTCGCCGCGCCAAGATCAAGATCATCAAGTTCAAGCGCCGCAAGCATCACCGCAAGCAGATGGGTCATCGCCAGTATTTCACACAGATTGAAATCACCGGCATTGACGCCTGATCGCGCAACCGAAATTAGGAGGCATTGACTCATGGCACATAAAAAAGCAGGCGGTAGTACACGCAACGGCCGCGATTCGAATCCCAAGTACCTGGGCGTAAAACGCTACGGTGGCGAATCTGTGCTCGCAGGTAACATCATCGTTCGTCAGCGGGGAACTCGTTTCCACGCGGGTGATAACGTAGGTGTTGGCCGCGATCACACTTTGTTTGCTCTTAGTGATGGCAAGGTCAGGTTCGAAAACAAAGGCATTCCGAAGCGTAAATACGTCAGTATTGAAACTTCCTGAGCCACTTCATGTTTTGAGAAAAACCCCGCTCTGGCGGGGTTTTTTTTTACAGGGTATAAAATAGACTGATGAAATTTGTTGATGAAGCCCAGATTTCCGTGGCTGCCGGCAATGGCGGCAGCGGTTCAGCCTCGTTCAGACGGGAAAAATATATCCAGTATGGCGGCCCGGATGGTGGTGACGGGGGGCGTGGTGGCAGCGTGTACCTGGAAGGCTGTTCGGGCCTGAACACCCTGGTGGATTTCCGTCACCTGAGGAAGTACAAGGCGCAGAACGGGCAGGGCGGTTCAGGCCGCAATATGACCGGTAAAAGCGGCGAAGACGTGGTGATCAGGGTGCCGCTGGGAACCGTCGTATCCGAAGTAGAATCCGGCGATCACATGGGCGATGTGACCGAACATGGTCAACAGCTTCTGGTGGCCAGCGGCGGCAAAGGGGGCCTGGGAAACGTTCACTTCAAAAGCTCCACGAATCGTGCACCGCGACAGACTGTTCCCGCCACGCCTGGCGAACAACGCGAACTCAACCTGGAACTGAAGGTGCTGGCTGACATCGGCCTGCTCGGTTTTCCCAATGCAGGCAAGTCCACCCTGATCAGTACTGTGTCAGCGGCACGACCAAAGGTAGCCGATTATCCCTTTACGACACTCTATCCCAACCTGGGCGTGGTCCGGATCGACATCGAACGCAGTTTCGTAATTGCCGATATCCCCGGGTTGATCGAAGGTGCGGCGGAAGGCACCGGCCTGGGAATCCAGTTTCTGAAGCACCTGCAACGTACGCGCTTGTTGTTGCACCTGGTAGACCTGGCGCCGCTGGCACTGGATGTCAGCCCGGTAGACCAGGTGAGGCAGCTGGAAAAAGAGATGCAAAAATTCGATCCCGGCCTGATGGAGAAGGCTCGCTGGCTGGTATTCAGCAAGGCGGATTTGCTGCCGCCCGGAGAAGCAGAGCAAAGAGCACGCGAAGTGGTTGAGGAACTGAACTGGGAAGGTCCGTGGATGTTGATTTCTTCCGTGACCAAAACCGGAACGGATGAATTGATGCAGCAGGTGTCGCAGGAGCTGGAGTTGCTGATGGATGAAGAAGCCACGGCTGCCGCGCCCATGCCCGAGCCAGCCGAGTTTCCTGAAGAGCCTTTCGACTCTTGACGAAAGACATAAAAAAGCCCCGCCATTGGCAGGGCTTTTTCAGTTCAAGCTGCCAAAATGGCACCCTGAAAATTTATGACATGGCAAGCAGGTGCTTGTTCATGCGTGATTTATGCCGGGCGGCCTTGTTCAGCGGCATGATGCCTTTTGATACTGAGCGATCAATTGCTGGTACGGCGGCTTTATAAGCGGTTTCTGCGGCTTTCTTATCGCCTGATTCGATAGCCCGCAGCACGTTCTTGATAGAGGTGCGGACATGAGACCGCGCACTCGCGTTGCGGCGGCGATTGCGTTCCGACTGACGTGCCCGTTTACGAGCTGATAGACTGTTGGCCAAGGTCGTTCTCCAAAACAAAAAAGTTCAATAATCAAGCCGGACATTATCTTATTATTTGCCGATTGGGTCAATCATCAATTGCAACTGCTTAAATCCACAGCCAAGGTAGGCACTGCGACCATCACGTCGCGAATACTGGGATTTGTCCGCGACATGGTATTCGCACGTTATTTTGGCGCGAGCGGTGAAACGGATGCCTTTTTTCTCGCCTTCAAGATCCCCAATTTCATGCGCCGGCTGTTTGCCGAGGGCTCGTTTTCGCTGGCCTTTGTACCCGTTTTGTCAGAAGTGCGCGCGACGGGCGATCAGCGGGCTCTGCGGGACCTCATTGATCACGTAGCGGGCACGCTGGCAGCCATATTGCTGGTTTTGACGGCGGTGGGCGTCTTCGCAGCGCCGGCCGTACTGGCCATTTTTGCGCCGGGTTGGCTGATCGAGGGAAGGCCCGAGTTCTGGCTGTCAGCTGATATGCTGAGAATCACTTTCCCTTACATTCTGCTGATTTCCCTGACGGCGCTTGCCGGTGGCATTCTCAACACCTTCGATCGCTTCCTGGTGCCTGCGCTCACCCCTGCACTACTGAATATTTCATTGATTGCGGCCGCAGTTTTGCTGTCCGGCCACCTGGAAGTGCCTGTCAAGGCGCTGGCCTGGGGTGTGCTGGTGGCCGGTATCGCTCAATTGCTGGTGCAGGTTCCCGCCCTGATGAAGCTGGGTGTGATGCCCCGTCCGCGCTGGGGATGGCGGCATTCCGGGGTGCGCAGAATTCTTACATTAATGATACCGACCCTGATCGGTTCTTCCGTTGCACAGATCAACCTGCTGTTGGATATCGTGATCGCGACTTTCCTCGTGAGTGGAAGCGTTTCATGGCTGTATTATTCAGACCGCCTGCTTGAGTTTCCGCTGGGCGTTTTCGGTGTAGCCCTGTCCACCGTCATTCTTCCCAATCTGTCCCGCAAGTTCGCCAGGCAGGATCCCCATGCCTTTTCCGCCACGCTTGACTGGGCATTGCGCCTGGCGCTGATTATTACTTTGCCCGCGGCGCTGGGGCTAGCCCTGTTGGCCAGCCCCATCCTGATTACGCTGTTTCAATACGAGGCTTTTCAGCTCAGTGACGTGGAAATGTCCGCCATGAGCCTCTCCGCTTATGCCGCAGGTTTGCCGGCTTTTATCGCAGTCAAAGTGCTTGCCCCTGGTTTTTATGCCCGCCAGGACACAAAGACTCCTGTAAAAATTGCCATCGTCGCGATGGTTTCCAACATGGCCCTGAACTTCATCTTCGTAGGGGCATTCCTGTTCCTGGCGCTTAAGGGCCCGCATACGGGCCTGGCGCTTGCCAGTTCGGCTGCCGCTTACATCAACGCAGGATTGCTCTACCGAGGCCTTCGAAAGCAGGGCACATACCAACCTGAATCCGGTTGGCGAAGGGTGCTGCTCTCAGTACTCATCGGCTGTGCGGCCATGGTCGCTGCGATCATCTGGCAACAGGGTGACATCAGTCAGTGGTCCGATGCTGCGGCTTCCGCCAGGGCCATGAAACTGTCGACCCTGATCCTGCTTGGCGTGGTGGTTTATGGTCTTGCTCTGCTGCTGGGAGGCTTGCGCCGGCACCATCTTGAAAAAGGGGCTTCCTGAGGCGGCATTCTTTAGCCGCTATTCTCTTCCGGCGCTGGTATAATTACTGGTTTTTTGCAGCGTGCAATTGGCATCATGCGAGTGATCAGAAACCGGCCCGACCAGGGTAACCAGGCGTTCAGCCCGGGTCCCAGCATTGTGGCCATCGGAAATTTTGACGGTGTCCATCGGGGGCACCGGGCGCTCGTGGATCGCTGCAAAGCCCTGGCGCGACCGGGCGACCTGACGGCGGTAGTAACGTTCGAGCCGCTGCCACAGGCGTTTTTCCGCCCGGACAACGCACCGGCGAGACTCAGTACGGTCTATCAAAAACTGGATGAGTTGCGATCCGCCGGAGTAGATATCACCTGGTTGATGCGGTTTGATGCGGACCTGGCCCAGCTCAGCCCCAGGGCCTTTGCCGAACAGGTGCTGGCCCATAAAATGCAGGCCCGGGCAGTTGCAGTGGGCGAAGATTTTCGATTCGGTCGGAGAAAAGACGGAGATGTGAGCCTGCTTGGGCAACTGGGTCTCGAATTGGGGTTCGATGTTTCCGTGGTTCCGGCAGTTCGATGCGCCGGGGAAAGAATTTCCAGCAGCGGGATCCGGGCCAGGCTGGCGGACGGGGATCTGGAAGCCGCGGCGGAATTCCTCGGGCGTCCGTTCAGAATGGAAGGTCATGTATGCCGTGGTGCCGGCCTTGGCAGGAAGCTCGGATACCCGACAGCCAACCTGGCTATCCGTGCAGAGCCCAGCCCTGTTGGGGGCGTACTGGCCGCATTTTCTCGGGTTGCCGGCGGGCCCTGGCTGCCAGCGGTCACCAACCTGGGGCGCAGGCCGGTGGTGGACGGCAAAGAAACCCTGCTGGAAGTTCACTTATTTGATTTTGACGAAGACCTTTACGGAAAGCGCCTTGAAGTCCAATTTGTGGCAAAGTTACGCGATGAACTGAATTTCGATACGCTGGATGAACTGGTCGACCAGATGAAGCGGGACGAGCGCAAGGCCAGGGAAGTGCTGGTCGCGGCGGGCACACCCACTGAATGAACTACTGAGTAGCAAACAAGAATGGAATACAAAGACACGATTAACCTGCCGAAAACGGCATTTGCGATGAAAGCCAACCTGGCAAACCGTGAACCCGGCATGGTCAAGGCCTGGGAAGATGCGGGGCTCTACGAGAAAATCCAGGAGCAGACAGCCGACCGGCCACTATGGATACTGCATGACGGCCCCCCGTATGCCAACGGTGACATCCACATGGGGCATGCGGTTAATAAAATCCTCAAGGACATGGTGGTCAAATCCCGCCTGATGGCCGGATTTCATTCGCCCTACGTGCCGGGCTGGGATTGCCATGGCCTGCCCATCGAACTGCAGGTTGAGAAAAAAGCAGGCAAGGTGGGTCACAAGGTGGATGCGGCCACGTTCCGGCAGAAATGCCGTGACTATGCCGAACGCCAGATTGATCTGCAAAGAACCGGGTTCCGACGCATGGGTGTACTGGGCGACTGGTTCGAACCCTACACCACGAAAAGCTTTATCTACGAGGCGGATATGATCCGGGCGCTGGCGTCGATCATTGAAGGTGGGCACCTGTTGCAGGGCGCCAAGCCGGTCAACTGGTGTTTCGACTGCGGTTCGGCGCTGGCCGAGGCGGAAATTGAATACCAGGATAAAACATCACCAGCCATCGACGTGCTGTTCAGCGCAGTAGATAAAGCTGCGTTGTTCGAAGCTTTTGGAACCGCCGAAGTCGAAGCCGAGGCGGGCATCCCGATCTGGACCACCACGCCCTGGACATTGCCCGCCAACGAGGCAGTTGCCCTGAATGCTGACCTGGACTACGTGTTGGTTTCAGGCGAAGTGGGTGGCAGGGCCCTGGTGCTGGTGCTCGCCAGCGACCTGGCGGAGACCGTTACTGCGCGCATCGGCATGGAGAAAGTCAGTGAACTGGCTACCGCTCCGGGCTCAGTGCTGGAGCACCTGCGCCTTCATCACCCGTTTTATGACAAGCAAGTTCCAGTCATCCTGGGTGATCACGTCACCACTGAAGCCGGTACCGGAGCGGTTCACACGGCGCCGGGCCATGGCGAAGAGGATTTTCAGGTCGGACGGCAGTATGGCCTGCCGGTCACGAATCCGGTCGGCGCTGACGGCAGGTACCTGGAAAACGTTGAAATGTTTGCAGGCCAGTGGGTCTGGGCTGCCAACGATTCTGTGCTGGACGTGATGCGTGACAATGGCACTTTGCTATTCGTCGAGCCGTTTGAGCACAGCTATCCGCATTGCTGGCGCCACAAATCACCGACGGCGTTTCGCGTTACGCCGCAATGGTTCATCAGCATGGAGCAGGGCGGCTTGCGTCAGCGGGCGCTCGATGCCATTGCAGGTGTCAGCTGGATTCCCGGCTGGGGTGAAGAACGGATCAGGGGCATGATTGATAACCGTCCTGACTGGTGCATTTCACGGCAACGGACCTGGGGTGTACCCATCACGCTGTTTGTCGATCGGCAGTCGGGTGAACGGCACCCTGAAACAGCAGAACTGATGACTCGGATTGCGGCCATTGTCGAAGAGCAGGGTGTCGATTGCTGGTACTCGGAAGAAATCTTCGCCCAGTTGGGCGTGGACCCCGAGCAGTACGAGCAGGTCACGGATATCCTGGATGTCTGGTTTGATTCCGGGGTGTCGCATCGCTGTGTACTGGATGAGCGCGATGAGCTGGAACGGCCGGCGCAGCTCTACCTGGAAGGCTCTGACCAGCACCGCGGCTGGTTCCAGTCTTCGCTTTTAACCTCGGTGGCCATGCACGGCACTGCGCCTTATCAGCAGGTGCTGACCCATGGTTTCGTAGTGGATTCCGACGGCCGAAAGATGTCCAAGTCGCTGGGCAATGTTGTTTCACCGGTCAAGGTGATGAACTCGCTGGGTGCTGACGTCATGCGTCTGTGGGTTGCAGCTGCTGATTATCGCGGCGAAATGAGCGTTTCCGATGAAATTCTCAAGCGTGTATCGGACGCCTATCGCCGTATTCGCAATACCGCCCGCTTCCTGTTGGGAAACCTCGACGGATTTACTCCGGAACAGGTACTGAAACCCGACCAGTTATTGCCACTTGACCGCTGGGCGGTTGATTGTGCAGCCCAATTGCAGCAGCAGGTCGAGCAGGCCTATGACGATTACCAGTTCCTTCAGGTTTATCAGAAGGTACACAATTTCTGTGCCTTTGAAATGGGGGCCTTTTACCTCGACATCCTGAAAGACCGCCTGTACACCACCGGTTACGACAGCGTGGCGCGCAAATCGGCGCAGACCGCCATGTATCACATTCTGGAAGCCCTGGTGCGCTGGATTGCGCCTGTGCTGAGCTTCACGGCCGAAGAGATACACCAGTATGTGCCGGGTGAGCGCAGCGATAGTGTCTTTCTTGAGACCTGGTACGAGGGGCTGTTTGAACTGGATAACGCAGAGGCTGAGCGGAACCGCTGGCAGCGCGTGATCCAGGTCCGCGATGCCGTCAGTAAGTCGATCGAAACCGTTCGGCGTGAAGGGAAAGCCGGTTCCTCGCTGGCCGTGGAAGTTGATCTTTGGCTGGACGGCCCCTTGCTCGAAGCAGTTGCTTCGATGGGTGACGAGTTGAGATTCGTGCTGCTGACTTCGGAAGCGCGGGTGGCTGAGCTGGATTCTGCGCCGGGCGAAGTGGAGCGCATCAAGCTGGAAGAAGGTGAACTGGCCTTAAAGGTCACGCCGTCTGAAGAGGAAAAATGCGTGCGGTGCTGGCATTACCGGGCGGACGTGGGGTCAGATCCGGAGCATCCGGAAATCTGTGGCCGTTGCGTGGAAAATACAGTTGGCGTCGGCGAGACGCGCCGGGTGGCCTGAGCGATTCGATGGTGAACCATTCAGGCAACAAGAACTCTGTGGGCGCTTTTCCACCTTATCCATGGATATGGCTGGTGGTATCGGCCGTTGTGATCGTTTTGGACTGGCACACCAAGCAGCTGGCGACAGAAGCGCTGGAGCTTTACCGGCCCTACGAGGTATTTTCATGGCTGAACATGACCCTTGCGCATAACTACGGCGCAGCGTTCAGTTTTCTCAGTGATGCCGGCGGCTGGCAACGGTGGTTTTTCGTTGTTTTAGCCTCGGGCGTCAGCCTGGCCTTGCTGGTGTGGTTGTTACGCCTGCCCAGGAATGAATGGCTGACCGGGCTTGGGCTTGCCCTGATCCTGGGTGGAGCCATCGGTAACCTGGTGGACCGCATACAGCTGGGTTATGTCGTGGATTTTATCGACGTTTACTACCGGGACTGGCATTATCCGGCGTTTAACGTGGCGGATTCGGCCATTACCTGTGGGGTAGTGCTGTTGCTGTTGGACGTGCTGTTGATCAGTCGAAGAAAGGCCGCTGAGGGCTGATGGAAATTCTGCTAGCCAATCCCAGGGGCTTTTGTGCAGGCGTTGACCGGGCCATCGAAATTGTCGAGCGCGCCCTGGACCTGTTTGGCGCCCCGATTTATGTTCGGCACGAAGTCGTGCACAACCGGTTCGTGGTTGATCGTCTGAGCCGGGCCGGTGCAGTGTTTGTCGATGAACTTGACCAGGTACCGAATGACGCGACGGTAATTTTCAGTGCTCATGGCGTCTCCAAGGCCGTACGACTGGCCGGTGGAGACCGTGGCCTTGCGGTTTTTGATGCAACCTGTCCGCTGGTGACCAAGGTGCATATGGAAGTCGCCAGGCACTGCAAAGCAGGACGCGATGTCGTCCTCATCGGGCATGCGGGCCATCCCGAAGTGGAAGGAACCCTGGGGCAATGGCTGAATGAGCCGCCGAGCGGCAACCGGATATACCTGGTGGAAGATCCCGAAGACGTGAAAGGCCTGGAAGTGAAGCATCCCGAAAACCTGGCCTATGTCACGCAAACCACCCTGTCGGTAGATGACACAAAGGCCGTCATCAGGGCGCTGCAGAACAGGTTCCCGGCCATCAGGGGCCCCAAACATGATGATATTTGCTATGCCACCCAGAACAGGCAGGATGCCGTCAAGGAACTCGCCCGGCGAGTCGACCTCATGCTGGTCGTTGGCTCGATCAACAGTTCCAATTCGAACCGATTGAAAGAGCTGGCGGAAAAGCAGGGCATCAATGCTTACCTGGTCGATGGCGCGGAAGATGTCCGTGAATCATGGTTGCAAAGCATTTCAGCCGTTGGCGTAACAGCCGGTGCCTCGGCCCCCGAAAGTCTCGTACAGGGCGTGATCGAGCGCTTGAAAGAGTCGGGTGGAAATGAAGTTGAAGAAGTCATTGGCAAACCTGAAACCATTGAATTCGCTTTGCCTCGCGAGCTGAGGATCTCACTGGAAAACAGCTCCTGATCTGCCTCAAGTGACTTGCGCCAGAGAGGTGTTAGTCTCTTTTCATGATTGATCTATATACCTGGGCGACGCCAAACGGCCGTAAAATCTCCATCGCGCTGGAAGAGTTGGGGCTTCCCTATCAAGTCCATCCCGTGAACATCAACGAGGGTGAACAACGCAGTGCCGAATTCACCGCCATCAGTCCCAACCAGAAAATCCCAGCCATCGTGGACCGCGATACCGGAATCAGTTTGATGGAGTCCGGCGCGATCCTGCTTTACCTGGCGCAAAAAACCGGAAAGCTGCTACCTTCAGAGCCGGAAAAATACTGGCAGACCATCCAGTGGTTGATGTGGCAGAAAGGTGGGTTCGGCCCGACCCTTGGACTGGCGCTGCATTATCTGAAATTCAATCGCGGCAAGTCTGAGTATTCTGAAGCGCGGCACGAAAAAGAAACTCATCGCCTGTACGGTGTGCTCGACCGTCAACTGGCTGATCAGAAATACATCGTGGCCGATGAGTACACCATTGCCGATATCGCATCCTGGCCCTGGGCTGCGCGACATGAGTTCCAAACCGTTGACCTGCAGGATTATCCAAACGTGCGGGCCTGGTATCTCAGGATTGCGCAACGGCCAGCGGTGCAGGCCGGCTGGTCTGTGCCCGTGCCGGACAGCGTGCCCATGCCACGGGAGTAGGGCAGTCCGCTAACGCCCACCCCAGCATTTTGAAACGCTACCGTCCGGATGGCTGATCCCACGCGTTCCCGTGTGGTGAAAACTCAGGGTGTTACAGCTGTCCTCCTGTCCGCTCAGTGGCAGCGCAGACAAGGTATAGCGGTCTGACTTCAATGAATCAGCCGGTTCGAACCTGAATTCATACCGCGGGTCTTCAGGTTTGGGAAGGCACTGCGTCGTATTGAAATATCCGGTTTGTGCCTTGATCCGTCCCTGGCATTCCGCAGCCGCCAGTATTGCCCTGATGGCATCTGCGCGATGTGCGCGTCTGATGTACTGCTGATAAGAGGGAATCGCGATGGTCAGCAAAGTGCCGACTATAGCTACGACAATCATCAGTTCAAGCAGGGTGAAAGCCGATGAGGCTATCTTCTTTGACGCCATGAGAGCACTCCACATGCCTGTTCAGGGGCAAATTGCCGGCAGAAGGAACGAGACGGACCAACAGGTGGGTACGTGCCGGGGATGAACTCTCCTGCCCAGGGTCTGGCCAGAATGGATTCGATAACGGCGACGCTCGAGGCATTGCGACCCTCTCCACGGCTGAGAATTCGATAGTACCCCGTTCCCGAAGTGTCATTCGTACCGGGCTCCCCTGCAGATTGTTCGTAATGAATTTCCTCGATCAGCCAGTATGCTGAGCGGCCCGAGAGGTCGGGGTCGTCGATGTTGGTGGCCGTTTCAGGGTTATATCCTGCCGGAATGCCATGGGTTTGCCACCAGCCGACGCCGGCGAATTCCGGCTGATCAGGCAGTTCGCCAGGCCCCAGAACCCCAATGGGCAAAAGACAATTCGAAAGGCAGTCCGGATCCCGCTCATTAGCCGGGCGGCCAAGCAACCACGCCCTGGCGAATTCGGACGCAATGGACGCGTTTTCGAGTGCCAGTGAATGCTCCCGGAAATTCGACGCCATATTTCGTTGTAATAGTGTGCCTGAGGCAGCAAGGACCGCGAGCAGGCTGACCGCCGCGAGCAGGACGAGGCCGATCACCAGGGCGATCCCGCGCTCGTTCAACCTGTTGTGCCCCGGATAGCGACTGCAAAATCGAAGACCCGGCGCAGCCTGCCATCAGCTCTCGGCTGGAGCAAGGCATCCAGCACTTTAAAGGTGCTAATTTCGGATGCCGAAAGCGGATCCTCGCTGGAAAGCAGCAGCCCAACCCTGACACCAAGAATGCGGGACTCATCATTCCAGTATCCTGCCCGGGTCCAACCGTCGATGATGCTGTCCTGGTCCAGATCCTCAGCCAGCAGAACCTGGAAGGAATCCACGTTTTGCACAATGCCCTGGCGTCTCACCTGGGTCACCAGTTCGGCCGGAGAGGGGCCGTAGCGGCACTCCCAGGTCAGACCATGGCTGGAATTGAGGTCGAAAAAGGATTCCCTGATGAAGAACGCCGGATTTCCGTTCGGGTCCAGCTCCGGATTGCGGTTATCGAAACAGTTCAGATCTGACCAGCTCCTGACAACCAGGCGATCACTGTTGCCCTGCGTAGAGTCGGCTGAACCCTCAATCAGCCCTAATTCCTGGCTGATCCCGTCCCAGGGCCTCGGATCATATCCGGCCTCGCGCACATGCCGGGAGATCAACGTCATGGCCAGCCGTGCATTCTCCTGCATCTGCGCCTGGTTCCTCTGCAACCGTGTCGATGACGCGGCGGCAGAGGCAATCTGGACCACACCCAAAATCAGAAGGCCCGCCAGGCCCAGGGCAATCATCAATTCCAGCAACGTCATGCCCGCCATGCGGCGGCAGCAAAACCTCAGGAATGTTGCCCGGGCTACCATGGCAGTCTTGAGACGACCCGGCGCTGACCTCCGTCCCCGGTTTGCTTGTGACGTGACTCTTCCCAGAAAATCTTGATCACGACCGGCCCGAGACCATCGCAGGACGGGTCCTCGACCGTTCCGTCATCCGGGGTGCTGTCCCGGCAAACGAGTCCCCCTCCAGCAGGCAGTTCTTCGCGCAAATGGTTTTGCCATACCAGCAAATTTTCCCCGGCGTTGACGGCACTTTGGCACAAGCCCTCGCTGCAGGGTGCCTGGGAATTTTCAGCCGGGAAGACATAGTGGCCAAAGGCATCAGAAGTCATTGCAATCATCTCGGCCATGGATTCAGCATGGCTGATCGCAACGGTTTGATGTCGTGCTTCCGCTGTGCCCTGCACAGCCGCGAGCATGACCATCGAGAAGCTTCCCAGGCCGATAGAGAAGATGGCCGTCGCTATCGAAAGCTCTATGAATGAAAAGCCATTTTGCAGGTTTTCTGAACGCCGTTTCATTCCTGTTTTCCCACGCTGAAGCATGAGGAAATTCTCCCGCAGTTACAGCGACCGCGGTATCAGAGGAGTGATTTCGATTGCGTCAGTATGGGGATATTTATGGGTAAGAAACGACCGCGGTATTGTGAAACCGGGGGGTTTTGAATATACTGGCCGCCCTCCCGAGTGCCGACATAGCTCAGCTGGTAGAGCAACGCATTCGTAATGCGTAGGTCGGGTGTTCGAGTCACCCTGTCGGCACCAATTCTTTGTACGTAATCAGTGGGTAGACAAGTGCATTTAATCCCGCACTGTGGACGTTTCCGCCCGACCATCATGATCTGCCGTACAAAGTAACCCTGTTTCCCCGAGTAGTCACAATCAGCACAGCTTCAAAACAGCACTCCAGGCGAATGATGCTTCACCCTATTCAAGCTGCAGCAGGTCGACACAGGTCGTACCATCGACACCGGCCAGTTTAATGACATTGCTCGTCTTGTCCGGTTCGAGTCCTGTCAGGATGAACTGGCCCGTTTCACAGGAATCGAACCTGACGCTCAGCGTGCCGTAGCGTTGCAGTTCTGTGCTTGGTTCCGTGAATGTACCGGGAACCCCAACCCACATATCCAGCTCGAAGGGCACGCCGTAAACGAGGTCTTCAAGCACAAACACCTCAGAAACCAACCAGAGAAATGTCCCTTCAGAGCTGTAGCCGAAGTAGTAGAATAGCCAGCCGTCCGGGGTCTGAAATGCCAGGTAGCCTTCGCCGTTCAGGCTCGGGTCGTACCAGGGGCCCGAATAGTCGAAACTGGTGCCGGTTCTCGAATACGTGATCTCCAGTACGGGACGAAACGCCTCAACTTCATTTTCTTTGGTATCAAAGCGCTTGGCGGATCGCCGAAGCTCTCCTGCAACCAGGATCCATCCAAAATTCTGGGCGGGGTTATCCAGCCAGAGTTGCACGTCCGTCGCCATATCGGGTGAGGGCCCGAAGGTGTAAAAACCTACCGAGTCGACCAATTCGAGCGAGCTGGGCTCAGCCGCAAAATCACCGCCGGGGGCGGACCATTCGAAATTGGGCCAGCGAGTGTGAATCCAGGTGGCGTCGCCCGGCGTTGAATTGGCGCCGGTGCCTTCCTGTTCCAGTGCATTCGATGAGCCTTCACCCCAGTCGGAGGTCAGTCTGTATACCTCGATGATGGTTGCTTCGGAGTTCTCGCGTGACATGTGGAGATGGAGCCTGGCGGAAGTGATGGTGGCGTCTTCCGGGATCTCCAGGTGTATGTTTTTGAACGCGATTACGGCACGCCGCCTCACTGGTTCGGCCGGCACGCCGGCAAACATGTGCTCCCCGCTGCCGTTGCTTAAAAGACCGCTTCCGCTTTCGTACAGCGTGTTGTCCTGGGTGGCCGGCAAATAGATTTTTGTGGCCCAGGCCGGGTTACAGGCAAAGGCCAGAAGGATCGCGAAAATGAATCGACTCTTGATCATGATTTTTCATACCGAAGGAACAGCACCTAGGGTACATCAGGACCGGCCTTATTGGCACGGTCCGGTGGTCAATGGATCATGGATTGGTCGCGTGGAGCCGGGCGACGACCTCCTTGACGCTCGGATCATCCGGATCGGTGCTGATCTGGAAGCTCAGCGACTTCATCAGCTGGAGCATTTTCACGTTGTTTCCGAGCACCTGGCCTTCTATCCGTTCGAGGCCTCTGTCGCGTGCCACCTGCATCAACCGCCGCATGAGGTGGTGTGCGATGCCGCGGCCGCGCCATTTGTCGGATACGACCAGCGCAAACTCACAGCTTTTTTTGTCCAGGTTGGTGGTGTAGCGGGCCACGCCAATCTGTTCTTCGCGATCTCCACTGGAACTGACGGCAACCAGCGCCATCTCGTTGTGGTAATCAATCTGCGTAAACCGCACGAGCATTTCCTGGCTCAGTTCCTGCAGCGAGTTCATAAAGCGGAAATACTTGGATTCATTCGATAGCCCCCGGACAAACTCGGCTTCGATTTCGGCATCTTCGGGGCGGATGGGCCGGATGACGATGTCCGTGCCGTCATTCAACTGGACCTGCTTGACCAGGTGGATTGGATAGGGGTGGATGGCCAGGTGGTTGTACGGATCGGTGGATGGTTTCGGATAGTCAACCACGATACGCGCATCGACGGCGACGATACCTTTGTCGTCGATGATCAGCGGATTGATGTCCATTTCCTGGATCCAGGGCAATTCGCAGGCCATTGCCGATACGCCCAGCAAAACATCGACCAATTGCCCCATGTTGACGGCAGGCATGTTCCGGAATTCACCCAGCAGTTTCGAAACCTTGGTTCGACTGATCAGATCCTGGGCCAGGCGCTGGTTGAGGGGCGGTAGTGATATCGCCGAGTCTCCCATGACTTCCACGCTGGTGCCGCCACTGCCAAAACTGATCACGGGGCCGAATACCGGATCGCGAATGATGCCGATCATCAGTTCCCGGCCGTTGGAACTGCGGTACATTTTCTCCACGGTGACGCCGGCGATGTTGGCATCCGGTACATTCTGGAGCACCTGGTCTATCATTTGCCGGTATGCGCCCCTGACCTCGTGGGCGGAATTGATGTTGAGCCTGACCCCGCCTGCGTCGGATTTGTGGGAAATATCGGTGGAAAGGACTTTCATCGCGATCGGAAAACCAATCGATTCAGCGATGATCAATGCCTCGTTGGCAGAGTGCGCCACCGCATTCCGGACGGTTGGAATCCGGAAGGCGTTCAGAATCGCCATTGATTCGGGTTCGGTGAGTACTTTGCGTTGCTCGGTGAGCACACCCTCGATGATCAGGCGTGCGCCTTCCCGGTCAGGCGGCTCCAGTTCGCTGGACAGGCGCGAGGGAGTCTGCAACAGCAGACGTTGATTCCGGTTGTATCGCGCCAGGTAGGAAAACGCGTCCACGGCGTTCTCCAACGTGCTGAAATCGGGGATGCGGGACTCTGTCAGGAGTTGCCGTGCCTCGCTCACCTGGGTGCCTCCCATCCAGCTGGTCATGACCGGCTTATCGCTGCCTTTTGCCGCTTCGATGACGGCCTCGGCGACCGCAGTGGGTTCAGTCATGGCCTGCGGTGTGAGAATGACGATCGCCCCGTCTGTTCCCGGGTCTTTAAGGCAGATTTCCACCGCTTTCTGATAGCGCTCCGGTGTGGCATCACCGATGACGTCCACCGGGTTGCTGTGGGACCAGACGTCCGGCAGGACTTCGTTGAGGGCTGCCAGCGTTTCTTCGGAAAGGGTGCTCAGTTCTATTCCCTGGTCGGTTGCGCGGTCTGCCGCCATGACGCCCGGTCCGCCACCATTGGTAATGATGACCAGGCGCTCTGATTCAGTGCGATAACGAGTGGAGGAAAGGGCCTTGGCTGCGGCGAACAACTGGCCGATGGTTTCAACGCGTAAAACACCGGAACGGGACAGGGCAGCAGAAAACGTTTCGTCGCTGCCAACCAGCGCACCGGTATGCGACATGGATGCCTCTGCTCCGGCGGCATGGCGGCCGACTTTCAGGGCGATTACGGGCTTGATACGGGCTGCGGCACGCAGGCTGCTCATGAATCTCCGTGCATCCTTGATACCCTCGATGTACAGCAGGATGGCCTTGGTGTTTGGATCCGTCACCAGGTAGTCCAGGTAGTCGCCGAAACTCAGGTCGGCGGCGATACCGGTAGAGACGACGGCAGAAAAGCCGATGCCGATTTTTTCCGCCCAATCGAGAATCGCCGTGCATATGGCGCCGGACTGTGACACGAAGGCGAGGTTGCCGGACCGGGCATTATTATGGCCAAAAGTGATATTCAGGCCTATATCCGGCCGGATGATACCCAGGCAGTTGGGGCCCATCAGCCGGATGTTGTATCGCTTGATTAACTGGACGACACGATCTTCCAGTTTTCGACCTGCCGGCCCGGTTTCACGAAAACCAGCCGACAGGATCAACATCATCTTGATGCCTTTTTCGCCACAGGCTTCCACGATGGCGGGAATGCTTGGGGCAGGCGTTGCAACGACGGCCAGGTCAACGGATTCATCGATCTGATCAAGCGATGCATAAGCCTTCTGGCCCTGTATCTCATCGCGTTTCGGGTTTATCGCATAGATGCGACCTTCATAGCCCGAAGAAAGCAGGTTCTTGAAAACGATTCCGCCAACGGAATCGGGCCTGTCACTGGCGCCGAACAAGGCGACACTGCCAGGAGTGAACAATGAGGTAAGGTAATGTGTATTCATCGGCGCAAACTATCCCAAATTCATGTTGATGTCGTTAACTTTTACACTGGATAATGACTCCAGTCACCAAGAGGAAAACAATCTTGCGAACTGCTTATATCAGCCATCGGGACTGTCACGAACATGACACCGGTGAAGGGCATCCTGAGTGCGCCAGGCGTCTTTCAGCCATCGAAGATCAATTCGTCGCCAGCGGGCTTTTCGACGTGTTGCGGTACTACGACGCACCCCTAGCAACGGATGAGCAGCTATTGCGTGTTCATACGCCTGGCCACCTGGCAGCCATGATAGCAATGTCGCCTGAAAGAGGCTATGCGACGCTCGATCCGGACACCGTGATCAGCCCCCGGTCGCTGATCGCGGCTCGCCGTGCTGCCGGTGCCGTTGTGAAGGCGGTGGACCTGGTCATGAGTGGAGAAATGGAGAATGCTTTTTGCTGCGTGCGACCCCCGGGGCACCATGCCGAGAGCAAACGCGCCATGGGATTTTGCATGTTCAACAACATCGCAGTTGGCGTAGCGCATGCTCAGCAGGTGCATGGCATTCAAAAAATCGCCATCCTTGATTTTGACGTGCACCAGGGCAATGGGTCTGAAGAAATGTTCAGCGACGACCCCGGAGTATTGTTCTGCTCGACGTTTCAGCACCCATTTTTCCCGTATACCAGAATGTATGAAAACGCTGAAAATCGGGTCAACGTGCCATTGGATGCCACCGCAAAAAGTGAAGAATTCAGGCAGGCAGTGACGACTCAATGGTTGCCCGCACTGCAGCGTTTCGCGCCCGAGTTCATATTTGTCTCCGCAGGCTTCGATGCGCACCGGGATGACGAAATGTCCCATGTAAGCCTGACGGACCAGGATTTTCGCTGGGTGACAGAACAGATCGTAAAGGTGGCGGCTGAATCAGCCCAGGGCCGGATTGTTTCCGTGCTTGAAGGGGGTTATGAACTGGACAGCCTGGCCCGCTGCACCGAGGGGCACGTTCGCGTGCTGATGGATCTGCATTGATGCGGTAATTCAGAACCGGTACGTCAGGTTCACCATCTGGCTTTTCCGCTTGTGAAAACCCAGTTCCACCAGCAGGGAAAAACTGCGGTTGATATCCCACTGGCCGCCGATCACGTAATTCCAGGGAATCTTTGTCTCCTGCTCAATGGAAACCAGCAGAGTGTCTTCCCCAATATCAATCGGCAGGTCCAGGGTTTGTGCGATGTCCTGGTACATGGCGCCAATCCAGAGCACCCCGGTGAAGCCCCCGATCTTTCCATTCCACCCGATGCGGGAAGAGATCACCGTCGCCTTGGCATCCGTCAGGGAGATGTCGAGGTCCGTGGTGGTCCGGTTGTAGTCGATCATGCCGAAGAAATCCTTGTAACCCCCTGCGATGGTCGTGCCCCAGCCGGTGACATCGCCGTCATATTTGAGACGAAAAGAAGTGTCCAGGCTGCAGTTGTTGGTCGGTAAGCTGCAGAGGATCGGAAATACGGGCGCCAGGTCCAGCCTGAGCGGGCCTTCAGCTTTCCCGTCAGTGCTCGCCAGTATTCCATAGACGTTCCAGAACGGCAGTATCCATGCGTCGAATCGCAGCGTGTACGTGGTCTCCTCATTCTGCACTTCGTTGACAACCGCCAGGCCGGGCGTCTTGACGTCGACACCGTTTACGAAAATATCATTGACATCGAAGGGTTGGTCCTGGTGCATATAGCCCAGGGAAATTCCAAACGGGCGTGGCAGCACATAACCCTGGGCGCAGGCCTCCTTTCCCCAGATCGGTAGAAAGTTCGACCAACGATCCTCGCAGACGTTTTCAGACAGATCCCCTTTTTCATAGGGAATATTGGTCGATGGATTTTCCCTCAATGTCGCCGCTGAAGGCTTTTTTTCTTCCACCGGTCCTGTTTCGCTATCCTGGGCGAATGCGTTGCCGCTTAGCAACAGTGCCAGAAATAAGGAAAGTCTGATGTTCATGCGGGTTGTCGCCAGGGCAGTTAGAGGCATCTGATTGTGCCAGTTGATGCTTGTGAAAGCGAACGAAGAAGCATCATTTTCCAACGGTAAATGGTATATTAGTAAAATAGAATACAACGTGTGGAAAGCTGATGAACAGTGCTTCAAGAATCACGGTTGCGGGCGCAGGTTTTGCCGCGATCACGGGCGTTCGGGAACTCCGGAAGCAGCTGCCGGACGCGAACATTACACTGGTGGCCCCTAAACCCGAGTTTGTTTACCTGCCCAGCCTTATCTGGGTTCCCTATGGTATGCGAACGGGCGACGATCTGCGTTACGACATCAGGCCCCTTTTGAAAAAACTCGACGTGAAATTCGTGCGAGGCGCCGTCACCGGTATTTCAGCGGATGGCAGAACCCTGGAAACAGACGCCGGTGAAGTCGGTAACGATGCCTTGCTGATCGCCACCGGGGGCCGCTATATCCGTAAACTGCCCGGCATTGAGAATGTAATTACCATTTGTGAGGGCGTTAAAGCGGCTGAAACCATGGGAGAGCGGCTTGAGGCGATGCAGGAAGGGACCATTGCCCTGGGTTTTGGCGGGAACCCGAAAGAGCCCTCCGCGATGCGTGGCGGTCCGATGTTTGAGCTGTTGTTCGGGCTGGAGACCTGGCTCAGAAAGCAAGGCGTGCGCGACCGTTTCCGGCTGGTGTTTTTTACGCCTGCGCCGCAACCCGGTAAGCGCCTGGGAGAAAAAGCCGTTGCAAAAATGCTGGGTGAAATGAAAAAACGCGGAATTGAAACCCACCTGGGCCACAAACTGCGCTCTTTTGAGAATAACGTCGTGACCACCGAGGGCGGAGAAATCCCTGCGGACCTGATCCTGTTTATGCCTGGAATGACAGGTCCTGCCTGGATGCAGGGTACGCCGTTACCGGTCTCCGCCGGGGGTATGATCAAGGCGGATGCTTTTTGCCAGGTAGCGGGCATGGAGCTGGTGTACGTCGCGGGCGATGCGGGTAGTTTTCCGGGACCAGAATGGATGCCCAAGCAGGCTCATATGGCGGATCTGCAGGCTTCAGCCGCCGCTCTGAATATCGCCCTGAACCTGGCCGGCAAACCCGCCTCGAAGCAGTTCAAGGTGGAACTGCTGTGCATTATCGATTCCCTGGACAAGGGAATGCTGGTCTATCGCGGTGAATGGGGCAGCATGGCCTTACCAGCAATGAGGTCTCTGCACTGGGCTAAAAAGTATTTCGAAAAAACGTACCTGCGTCACTTTCGTAGCTAAAAAATGCGTTGAGCGCAGCCGCCTTCCGGTCGTGCCGGGAGCAGGGAAGCGAGACGCCGTATTCTAGATCGAACAGGTCATATCCTGGCCGCAGCACAGTGGCGACTTGATTTTGCCGTGGCCGTTGGGACATTTCGATATCTGCACTTCCTTGCCGTCGGGTAATTCGAGCGAGTCGTTTTCGAGCGGTGCATCGCAGTGGCCACAGGTGGCGTTAACGCTCATTCCGCATTTTTCACATTCATAGGTTGCCATATCAGTCACTCTCTGTTGGTTCAGGAAGATAGTGCGCCAAGCCCGTCAAAATCTCAAGCCAGCGGTGATGGTGATGGCCGCTGTGCCTGCGATCTGCACTTCCGCCATCACGCGTTTATAACGGACACCGAAGGAAGGAAGTATGGCCGGCGCGACACCAAGACCGTTGAATGGGATCTTGTCTTCGAACGGCTCCTTGTATCCATGCAGCAGACCACCGACGAGTTTGAAGTAAAACCAGTCGGTTCGGAACAGTCGCCAGGTCTTGCCGATGTACAGAAACTGCGATGACTGGTCGAATGAATTCTGAAAAAAGGCCAGGCCGACCAGGTAATCGTTTTCGAACTCGATTTCCGGGCCGATCAGGTGTTGGTGATTGGTATGGTCGGGATCGTCGTCCCAATGCTTGGTGTAGAGGGAAGTCTGGATGTTGAAGCCGCGGTATTTCCAGCCGTGGCCCTGGTCGGGGTCATCAGCCTCGTCCTGTGCCTGCAGATCAAAGCAAAAGACAGCCAGCACGCAGCAAAGGCTGAAATGAGATAGAACACGGAATTTTAAAAGCACGGCACGCCACTCTAGTAAAGTACTGCCCGGGTCCGCATGGATGGCCCGGGCAAAGGAGAGCAGGAGTTTATCAAACGTTGCCGTTGAGTGAAAAGCCTGAATTCAGCCGACGATAGCGGTCAGGCTTTTCTTCAGCCAGGAAACAGGGGCCTGGCTGGTCACTGCCTTCGAGGATTCCGGGGCGTAGTTTGCCTGGTTGGCTGAACGGTCCAGCCCGGCCAGATCAAGTTTACCCAGGGTTCCGATCTGCTCACCAGGAGTCGTGTATATCTGGTACGCGGAGCTTCCGCCCACGTTGACGACGTTCTTTATTTTCTCAACGCTGAAAATTGATTGTTGCAGATTGGCGTTCATTTTATAACTCCGTCCTTCTTTGACCTGGTTGTGCATGTTGCCTTTGAAATGCCTGGTTGCAGTACTGTATATGCATATTGTGTGCCAAAACCTAAACAGCACAGAGGTATGGCTAAAATATATAATAAATACAGTTATATAAGACTTTATTAGCACAATCTGAATGAATGAAAAAGATGAGAGCGAAGGCTGAAAAGTGACCGGTTGCGACTACGCGTACCAAAATTTGTCACCCGCTGTTCAAGCTGTGGTAATTTTAGCGGGCTATGAATATCAATGGAACAGCGTACCGGTCCATCTGGTTGAATCCGGACGGTTGCTCGGTGAGCATTATTGATCAGACCTTCCTGCCCCACCGCTTTAAAATCCGCACTTTGAGTACCGTGGAGGACGCGGCAGAGGCGATCAGTACGATGCGGGTGCGCGGCGCGCCGTTAATCGGAGCGACAGCGGCCTATGGCGTGGCATTGGCCATGGAAAAAGATGCGGGTGACGAGGCGCTGGAAGTTACTGCACAGACCTTGCTGGCAACGCGCCCAACCGCCGTCAATCTGCGCTGGGCGCTGACGAGGGTGGTCGGGGAGCTGATGCCGGTCTCCGAGTCAGACCGCCCGGCACTGGCCATTGAACTTTGCCGCCGGATTTGTGATGAAGATGTAGAGATCAATTTTCGCATTGGCGGCCACGGGCTGGATCTGATCAGAAAACTCTGGGAAGAGAAATCACAACACGGTGAACGCATTCACATTCTCACCCATTGCAATGCGGGCTGGCTGGCCACGGTGGACTGGGGTACTGCACTGTCCCCGATTTACCAGGCGCACGATGCGGGCATTCCCATCCACGTCTGGGTGGATGAAACCCGGCCGCGCAACCAGGGCGCTGCGCTTACGTGCTGGGAATTATCAGCACACGGTGTGCCACACGACCTGATCGTGGATAACGCCGGCGGACACCTGATGCAACATGGGAAAGTCGATCTGTGTATTACCGGTACTGACCGCACGGCTTCCAACGGCGATGTGTGCAATAAGATTGGCACCTATCTCAAGGCGCTGGCAGCCGCTGATAACGGCGTGCCGTTTTACGTCGCGCTGCCGGGACCGACCATCGACTGGGAAATGGCCGATGGTGTTGCAGGAATTCCTATCGAAGAACGGGATACAACAGAAGTGACAAGCGTGAGTGGTCGCCTGGAAAATGGAGAAATTGGGACAGTGCAGATTATTCCTGATGGCATTTCGGCCCGAAATCCCGCTTTCGATGTCACCCCCGCGCGCCTGGTGACCGGCCTGATCACCGAACGGGGAATCTGCAATGCCAGCGAGGCAGGACTCAGGTCGCTGTTTCCGGAACAGGAGTGAGGAGTGGTGTCAGAGCGTTTGAAGCAGGAGCTGATCGATACCGCGCTGGAAATGAATCGAAGCGGCATCAACCACGGCACTTCCGGTAATTTGAGTGTCCGGTTCGATTCCGGCCTGTTGATCACGCCTTCCGGGATGCCTTACCGGCGGCTGACAACGAAGGACATCGTTTACATCGATGAGTCCGGTCAGCCGGAAGGAATCCGTCAGCCGTCCAGCGAGTGGCGTTTTCACTTTGATATTTACCGGCGACGCAAAGATGCCGTCGCCATCCTGCATGCCCACCCAACGGAATGCGTCGCGCTGGCCTGCATGAACCGCGCCATTCCGGCTTTCCACTACATGGTGGCGGTTGCAGGAGGTAGAAACATCCGTTGCGCACCTTATGCCACGTTCGGCTCCCAGGCGCTGTCCGATCACGTGCTGGTTGCGCTTGAAGACCGAAAAGCCTGCCTGATGGCCAACCATGGCCTCGTCTGCCTCGCGGGCGGGCTGGAGCAGGCACTATCGCTGGCCATTGAGATTGAACAATTGGCCAAAGCCTATCTGCGATGCCTCGCGGTGGATGAGCCGTTATTGCTCGATGATGAGGAAATGGATCGCGTGCTTCTGAAGTTCAAATCATACGGCGTCCGGGACGACTAAACTTTACTGTCGGGTCCACCGAGAAATTTCCGCCTGGCCCGCTGGCTCAGACGCGTGAGGATCTCATAATTGATGGTGCCTGCGAGCTCGGCCACTTCTTCCAGGCTGATGTCGGGTCCGATCAGGTCGACCATCTGGCCCGGCTGGACCAGCTCGGGTGGAATGCCCGTCACATCCAGCGTAATCAGGTCCATAGACACCCGGCCAACCACGGGTGCGCGGTGACCACGGACCGAGGCGACACCCTTGTTCCCAAGCGACCACGGATACCCGTCGGCGTAACCTGTGCCGACGGTAGCGATCATCGTGTTTGAGCCGGCTTCATGTGTGGCGCCGTAACCGACTGTGGTTCCCGGTTTGATTTCCCTGAGCTGAAGAATGCGGCTCTGGACGCGAAGCACCGGTTTGAGCGGGGGCATGTCACCCAGGTAGGGATTTCCCCCGAACAATGCGATTCCGATGCGTGCCATATCGCCAGACCAGGGTGCCCCCAGCAGGCCGCCAGCTGAATTGCCGACGCTGGTCGGAGCAGGCGGGAGCAACTTGCGCAGCCGGTCGAACTGTTCCAGCTGCTGTCGCGTTTTATCTGTTTCAGTATCATCAGCGCAGGCGTAATGCGTCATGACATAGCGTGTATCCAGCCAGTCGAGAACCTCGTGGTCCTGAAGGAGCTCGTTGAGTTCGGGCTCTCCAAAACCTAGGCGGGTCATCCCGGTGTCAATGTGAATGATGGCCGGAAGCGGACGGCCCAGTCCACGGGCCTGATCAGCCCAGAGGGTGCTGTGGGCAGGCGAAATGAGTACCGGTACGAGGCTGTGCTCGCAAAACGCGTTCAGGCTGACTTCGGTGATCCCCTCTAATACAAAGACTTCGGCGTCCGGCAACAGTGAACGCAGCGTGATGCCTTCCCGGAAAGTCGCCGTAAAAAACTGTTTGCAGCCAGCCTGCCACAGGGCTGGGGCGATCCTGTTGATCCCCAGGCCATAAGCATCGGCTTTGACAACTGCAGCGCAGGAAGCCGGCTGCAGCAGTTCGCTGCAAAAACGGTAATTTGCCCCGAGCGCGTCGAGGTCAACAGTGATGAGTGTAGTCAAGAAAAGGTTCCTTGTTCAGACGCTCATGACCGCTTTGATCTCCAGGAAGTCTTCCAGGCCGAGTGGGCCCCACTCCCGTCCATTACCCGACTGCTTGTAACCACCGAAAGGCGCCTGCACATCTGTCGGGGCGCCATTGAGGTGAACCATGCCGGTTCGCAGGCGCCGGGCAACCTGCATTGCTTCCTCGACACTTCCGCCCCAGACATAGCCGGACAGGCCATACGGGGAATCATTTGCGATAGCGACGGCTTCATCGACATCGCGGTAAGGGATGATACAAAGCACCGGTCCGAAAATTTCCTCGCGCGCAATGGTCATGCGGTTGTTAACGTCTCTGAACACGGTGGGTCTGACGTAGAAACCTTTATCAAGACCCTCGGGCTTACCCGGGCCGCCGGCCGCAAGCGTTGCGCCCTCGGCGATACCGGACTCGATCAGGCCCTGTATCTTGTTGTACTGGGCTTCGCTGACCACAGGGCCGATATCGGTTTCCGGATCATCCGGATCGCCGGGTCTTGTTTGGTTCGCTTCCTCTGCCGCGATTCTGACCGCTTCGTCATACAGGTTCTGCGGCACCATCATCCGGCTGGGTGCGTTGCACGATTGTCCACTGTTGTGGAACATGCTGTGCGTTCCGCCGGCAACGGCTTCTTTCAACGGCGCCGATTCAAGAATGATATTGGCCGACTTGCCGCCGAGTTCCTGGGTGACCCGCTTGACGGTATCGGCTGCGGCCCTGGCGACCAGCACACCGGCACGTGTCGAGCCGGTGAACGACATCATGTCGATTCCTTCGTGTGCGGACAAGGCGGATCCGACCCCCTGGCCGTCTCCCTGGACGAGATTGAACACGCCCGCCGGGACGCCCGCCGCGTCGAAGACTTCCGCCAGCAGGGTGGCGTTGACAGGGGCAATTTCACTGGGCTTCAACACCATCGTGCAACCCGCGGCCAGTGCAGGGGCCACTTTGCACATGATCTGGTTTACCGGCCAGTTCCAGGGTGTGATCAGGCCGCAGACTCCTACCGGTTCCCTGATGACGGTGGATTTTCCGACCGGCTCTTCGAGCTTGAGTTCCTGCAGGGCAGCGATGGCAGCCCGCGTATGCCCCAGGCCGGAACCTGTCTGCGCTCGCGCCGAAAATGGCGCCGGAGCGCCCATCTCCGCGGTGATAGCCGCAGCGATGTCATTCCAGCGAACCTTGAAGGCATCGACGATTCTTTCAAGCAGTTCCAGTCTCTGGTTAACCGACCACTTTGAAAACTCATCGAAAGCCGAACGTGCTGCCTGCACCGCGCGGTCCACATCTTCAGCTGTTCCGAACGCGACTTTGCCAATGACCTGCTCGGTCGCAGGATTGATGATGTCTTCAGTGGTTCCTCCGGCGGATTCAACCCATTCACCGTTGATGTAGTTTCTGGTGCAATCGTACATTAGGAAATACCTGTCTGGTTAAAGGCGGGATAATCAGTACATAATAAGGGAATTAAACACAATAGAGGACCCCTGAATGCTCGGTTTGATGCAAGATTACCCGTTACTGGTTCATACCATACTCGACCACGGCGCGCTCAATCACGGTGAGCGTGAAATGGTGACCCGAAGCGTGGAAGGCCCCATTCGCCGCACGACACTGGCTGACATTCGCAACCGGTCGCTGCGGGTAGCGAAAGCCCTGGAAAAGGAAGGCATCAGGCAAGGGGACAGGGTAGCCACGATGGCCTGGAATACCGAGCGTCACATGGAAGCCTGGTTTGGCATCATGGGCCATGGTGCTGTCTGTCATACATTGAATCCACGGTTATTCGCCGAGCAACTCGACTACATCGTCAATCACGCCGAAGACCGGATAATTTTTGTCGATACGACTTTCCTGCCGATCATGGAAGCATTAAAGGATCGTTTCAGCACGGTTGAAAAATACATCTTTCTGACCGATGCAGACCATATGCCGGATACCTCACTTCCGAATGCGGTTGCCTATGAAGACTGGATTGCGGCGGTGGATGACGATTACCAGTGGCAGAAACTCGATGAGAACAGCGCTGCGGCCCTGTGCTACACCTCGGGAACAACGGGTAATCCGAAGGGCGTACTGTATTCCCACCGGTCCAATGTGCTGCATGGCCTGATGGTCAACCAGCCGGATGTATTTGGGTTGCGTTCGGAGGATTCCGTGCTGGCCATCGTTCCCATGTTTCATGCCAATGCCTGGGCCCTGACCTTTGCGGTTCCCGCGTGCGGCGCCAAGATGGTCATGCCGGGTGCGGGCATGGATGGCGAGAGCATCTACGGGTTGCTCGAGGGCGAGAAAATCTCGTGCACTGCCGCCGTGCCGACTGTCTGGCTGGGTTTACTGCAGTACCTGGAGCAAACCGGCAAGAAACTGCCCTACCTGAACCGGGTGGTGATAGGCGGGGCAGCATGCCCCCCCATGATGATCCGGAAGTTTGAACTGGACTACGATGTGGAAGTCATCCATGGCTGGGGAATGACGGAAATGTCACCGGTCGGGACCACGGGCAAAATGAAACACGCCACTTCGGTTCTGGACCGTGAGAGCCAGCTCAAACTGAAGGAAAAGCAGGGCCGGACCCCGTACCTGGTTGAAATGAAAACAGTGAACGATGAGGGTGAAGATTTGCCGCGCGACGGCAAGACATCCGGCCATTTACTGGTCAAGGGTCCCTGCGTGTCCAGTGGCTACTATAAGCTGGATGAGCAGGTGTTGACCTCGGATGGCTGGTTCAACACGGGCGACATTGCAACCATCGATCCGCTGGGTTTCATGCAGATCACGGACCGTGACAAAGATGTCATCAAGTCGGGTGGTGAATGGATTTCATCTATCGAAGTCGAAAACGTAGCCGTTGGTTGTCCGGGTGTTGCCGAGGCTGCCGTCATCGGCCTGCCGCATCCCAAGTGGAGTGAACGTCCGCTGTTGATCATCGTGAAGGATGCAGATACCGACCTGGATGAACGGGCAGTGCTGGCTTACCTGGATGGTAAAATCGCCAAATGGTGGATGCCGGATGACGTCGTATTTGTTGAAGAAATTCCGCATACTGCCACCGGAAAAATCCAGAAAATGGAACTGCGGAAACGTTTCAGTCATTTCGAATTTTCGAGCTAGGAAAAGAATGAACTCATCAGCTGTTTCACTCCAGGAGATCGTCGACTGCGCCGTGGCGGAGCATCAGGGGAAAATCGGCATCCTGATGCCCGTACTTCATTCCCTTCAGGAAAAACTGGGCTTCGTGCCGTCCGAGGCCGTGCCGATGCTCGCCCGTTCGCTGAATCTGTCACGGGCAGAGATACAGGGTGTAATCGGGTTTTACCACGATTTCAGAACCAGGCCCGCCGGGGAGCATGTGGTTCAGCTGTGCCGGGCTGAAGCCTGCCAGGCGATGGGAGCCCGGGAGCTTGAATTGCACGTCAAGCAGCGACTGGGCATCGACTATGGGGAGACGACCGAAGACGGTCGATACACTCTGGAACCGGTGTATTGCCTGGGGAATTGCGCTTGCGCTCCCTCTCTCCGGATCAATGACGGCATCCACGCACGTACATCCGCCAGCCGCTTCGACGAGTTGATCGACGGCCTGGATGCGCAGGAATGAGCGCCATGAAAATTTTTGTACCGCGTGATGCGACGGCCTGTGCACTGGGAGCGGATGACGTCGCTGAATCAATCCGGGAAGGCGCAAGAGGCAGGGGTATTGACATTGAACTGGTGCGGAACGGCTCGCGCGGTGCGTTCTGGCTGGAACCGCTGGTTGAGGTCGAGACGGAATCAGGCCGGTTAGCGTTTGGGCCGGTTACACCTGCAGATGTACCGGGATTGTTCGAATCAGGATTTCCCGGGCCGGCGGATCATGCTCTTACCCTTGGCCCTGTAGACGGCATCGACTGGCTGGCCAGTCAACAACGTTTGACTTTTTACCGGGCCGGCTGGATCGATCCGGTTTCGCTGGATGGCTACTGCTCCATGAGTGGCTACAAGGGCCTGAAGCGAGCGCTGGAAATGAGCGCCCAGGCCATCGTCGACGAAGTGAAAGAATCCGGGCTGCGAGGCAGGGGCGGCGCCGCCTTTCCCACCGGCATCAAGTGGCAAACGGTGCTGGATACTCACGCAGACCAGAAATACATTGTCTGTAACGCTGATGAGGGAGACTCGGGTACTTTTGCCGACCGCCTGTTGATGGAGGCGGATCCTTACCAGTTGATCGAAGGAATGACCATCGCTGGTCTGGCTGTCGGCGCTACTGAAGGCTTCATCTATCTTCGTTCCGAGTACCCCCATAGCAAATGGGTGCTGGAAAAGGCCATTGCACGGGCCTCGCAGGCGGGTTGGCTCGGAGAAGATATCCAGGGCTCGGGCAAAGCCTTCAGGATTGAATTGCGCATCGGTGCCGGCGCCTATATCTGTGGGGAGGAAACATCTCTGCTGGACAGCCTGGAAGGTAAGCGGGGCCTGATACGTTTCAAACCACCGTTGCCGGCCATCGAAGGTCTGTTGGGCAAGCCGACCGTTGTTAATAATGTTTTGTCGCTGGGCGCAATCAGCACCATCCTGGCGAAAGGTGCGGACTACTACAGGCATTTCGGCACCGGCCGGTCCCGGGGCACACTTACTGTGCAACTGTCGGGCAATATCCGCAGAGGTGGGCTGGTAGAACTTCCGTTCGGAGCGACCTTGCGGGAACTGGTCGAGGGCTATGGCGGCGGAACAGCGAGTGGCAGGCCGGCACGCGCGATCCAGGTAGGCGGACCCCTGGGTGCCTATCTCCCTGAATCGCTGTGGGACGTGACGTTGAACTATGGCGCGTTGACGGATATCGGCGGCATGCTGGGGCACGGCGGTGTCGTGGTCTTTGACGATACCGTAGACATGGCGCAGCAAGCCCGTTTCGCGATGGAATTCTGTGCCGTCGAGTCCTGCGGCAAGTGCACACCGTGCCGGGTGGGTTCAGTGCGGGGTGTGGAAGTGATCGACCGGGTCATCGCGAACCAGGACCGCCAATTCAATCTCAAGGTCCTCGATGACCTGTGCGAGACGATGGACAAGGGCTCATTGTGCGCGATGGGTGGTTTGACGCCCATGCCGGTTCGCAGCGCACTCAAACATTTCCCCGGAGATTTCGGAGCATGATCACCTATGTATGAATCAAGACTGGATATGGGAACGCCGATGCCTCTGAAGATTGGCATGCCTGTCACGTTGACCGTGGATGGACAACCGGTCACCGTGGCGGCCGGTGCTTCGGTCATGCGGGCGGCTGCAGAGGTTGGAATCAAGGTTCCAAAACTGTGCGCCACGGACAGTTTGGATGCCTTCGGGTCCTGCCGGGTGTGCCTGGTCGAAATCGACGGGCGAAAAGGCTATCCGGCTTCCTGCACCACTGAAGTGGAGGAAGGCATGGTGGTGCACACCCAATCCAGGGAACTGGATGAACTGCGCAGCAATGTCGTCGAACTCTATGTATCCGACCACCCGTTGGAATGTGATACCTGTTCCGCCAATGGTGATTGTGAATTGCAGGACGTGGCCGCTTCCCTGGGTATAGAGAGCAGCCGTTACGGCATGAATGGCGCCAGTCACCAGGACCTCGCCTGCGACGAATCGAACCCTTATTTCACTTTCGATCCGTCCCAGTGCATCGTCTGCTACCGCTGCGTCCGGGCCTGCGACGATATCCAGGGCACGTTTGCACTGACCGTCGACGGCCGGGGTTTTTCTTCAAAAATAATCGCCGGGGAAATGGAAAGCTTTATGGAATCCGACTGTGTGTCCTGTGGCGCCTGTGTTGACAATTGCCCCACCGAGGCGCTGATTGAAAAACCGGTGATAGAAAAAGGACTGCCTGAAACCAGCGTTACCACGACCTGCGCCTATTGCGGCGTGGGCTGTTCCTTCCATGCCGAACTGAAGGATGGTGAAGTATTACGGATGACGCCCAACCGTGACGGGCACGCCAACGAGGGCCACGCCTGTATCAAGGGGCGGTTTGCTTTCGGCTACGCAACACATAAAGACCGCATCACCCGTCCAATGATCCGGGAAACGATTGATGACCCCTGGCAGGAAGTCAGCTGGGAAGAGGCCTTCAGGTATACAGCGGATCGACTTCGCGCGATCCAGCAAAAATACGGCCCGGACAGTATCGGGGGGATTACCTCTTCCCGTTGCACCAACGAAGAAACCTACCTGGTGCAGAAGATGGTCCGTGCGGCTTTTGGCAACAACAACGTCGATACCTGCGCACGGGTCTGTCATTCACCGACCGGCTACGGACTGAAAACCACGCTGGGTGAATCCGCCGGCACCCAGGCTTTTAATTCGGTCGCCAGTGCCGACCTGGTAATGGTAATGGGGGCGAACCCCAGCGATGCGCACCCGGTATTTGCTTCCCGGCTGAAACGCCGTCTGCGCGAAGGCGCCAGGCTGATCGTGGCCGACCCGAGACGAATCGAGCTGGTCAGCTCCGCGCATATCAAGGCCGATCACCACCTGGCACTGCGTCCAGGCAGCAATGTCGCGTTTATCAATGCCATGGCACACGTGATTGTCACTGAAGGGCTGGAAGATACTGCGTTCATCGAAGCGCGCTGTGAGACAGAACCTTACCTGCAGTGGCGGGAATTCATATCCACTGAGCAGAATTCACCGGAGGTCACGGAGCGCATCACGGGCATTCCCGCTTCCGAATTGCGTGCTGCAGCACGATTGTTCGCCGAGGCGCCTAATGCTGCGATTTATTACGGACTGGGTGTTTCGGAGCATAGCCAGGGTTCCACCACCGTGATGGGTATCGCTAACCTGGCGATGCTGACCGGCAATCTCGGTCGTGAGGGCGTGGGTGTGAATCCCTTGCGCGGTCAGAACAATGTGCAGGGTTCCTGTGACATGGGTTCATTTCCCCATGAACTTCCCGGTTACCGCCACATCTCTGATGGAGACGTCAGGAGTCTGTTCGAACAGGAATGGAGCACCCCACTGCGAGCCGAACCTGGTCTGCGTATTCCCAATATGTTCGATGCTTCCATCAGCGGAAATTTCAAGGGTCTATATGTCCAGGGCGAGGACGTCGCCCAGAGTGATCCCAATACGCATCACGTGGAAAAAGCACTGCAATCGCTGGAATGCCTGGTCGTTCAGGATATTTTTCTGAACGAAACAGCCCGCTTTGCGCATGTACTGCTGCCAGGTTCATCCTTCCTTGAAAAGAACGGGACGTTTACCAACGCCGAACGGCGCATTTCAATGGTTCGCAAAGCCATCGAGCCGCTGGCCGGCCTGGAAGACTGGCAAGCGACGATGGGCCTCAGCAATGCGTTGGGTTACCCGATGAGCTATGAACATCCTTCCGAAATCATGGATGAAATTGCGCGGCTGACGCCCACTTTCAAAGGCGTGTCCTATGAAAAGCTGGACCGGCTGGGGAGCATCCAGTGGCCGTGCAACGACGAGGCGCCGGAAGGAACGCCGACCATGCACGTTGATGAATTTGTGCGCGGCAAGGGCTATTTTGCCATCACCGGATTCGTGCCCACGGAAGAGCGGTCGACCCGCAAGTATCCCCTGTTGATGACCACGGGACGAATCCTTTCGCAGTACAACGTGGGTGCACAAACCCGACGGACAGCCAATTCCGAGTTTTACGAGGAGGACATCCTGGAAATCCATCCGTTCGACGCCGAAGAGCGTGGGATCAGCGATGGGGATTGGTGTGGCATTGCAAGCCGTGCGGGAGAGACGGTATTGCGGGCGGTGCTCACAGACCGGGTTCAGCCGGGCGTGGTGTACACGACCTTCCATTTTCCATCGAGCGGGGCGAACGTGATCACCACCGACAATTCGGACTGGGCGACCAACTGTCCCGAATACAAAGTGACCGCAGTCCAGGTCAGCCACGTCAGCGAGCCTTCGGAGTGGCAAAAGGAATACCGTGATTTTGCCCGCCGCCAGGAGGAATTACTGGACAAGGCCCGTGTCTGAATCCCTGCGCGTGCCGGTGGTCCGCTGGCGCCGGGAGAATCAGAACCCATCGGAAGTTCGTCCGGCCGTTGACGATAGCGTTGCCGTCGAACGGCCCGTAGCGCTGACCTACAACCGGGTCTCTCACGTGGTGATGATGGCGACGCCGTCGGATCTTGAAGATTTCGCGGTGGGTTTTTCCATCACCGAAGGCCTGGTCGGCGGGTTGGACGATATCCTGTCAATTCGTGTCATCCCGCGTCCCGGCGGGACGGAACTGGCCATGGCCATCACCGAAGACTGGTTTGACCGCCTGGCCACGCAACGCCGCAACATGTCCGGCCGCACCGGTTGCGGTCTCTGCGGCGCTGAAAACATTGAACAGGCTTTGCGCAGTCCCCGGGCGGTTTCGCATGAAGTGAGGGTTTCACCGGGCGCATTGCAAAATGCGGTGGCAACACTCGAACAGCACCAGCCACTGCAATCAGAAACCGGCGCTTCGCATGGAGCGGCCTGGTGTGGCCTGGATGGCACCATCCTTCGCCTCAGGGAAGATGTCGGCCGGCACAATGCCCTCGATAAGCTGATTGGCTTCCTGGTTCGGGCCGGGTTCAACCCGGCTGATGGTTTTATCCTGGTGTCCAGCCGGGCCAGTTACGAAATGGTCTACAAAGCAGCTGCTGTTGGCGTCGAACTGATCATGGCGGTTTCCGCTCCGACCAGCCTCGCTGTAGAATTCGCTGAACAGTCAGGCGTCAGCCTGGTAGGATTCGCCAGGCCAGGCCGACACAACGTCTACACTTTTCCGGACCGAATAACAGGATGAGAGAAATCTGATGCAAGAAGTGGAACAGCTGGCGAAAATGGCCAATCAGATAGCCGATAATTTCAGTTTCCATGAAGACGCCGTGGACCGAATTACCGATCACCTGAGACGGTTCTGGGCGCCGTCGATGCAGAAAAAACTGATCGAGTTCGAGCAATCCGGCCGTGCTGATCTTAAACCCGCTGTCCAGGAGGCTCTGAAATCCCTGGGCAGCGTTTGATGTCTGTTGCTGGTGTCATTCTGGCGGGTGGGCGCGCCAGGCGGATGGGCGGACGGGTCAAAGCCTTGCAGTCTGTTTGCGGTAAGCCATTGCTTGGTCATGTGATCGATCGTGTCGGGCCACAGGTAGCTGGTCTTTCCCTCAGCGTCGAACACGTTTCTGAATCTTTCGAACCTTTCGGCTTGCCGCAACTGGCCGATGAGAAACCCGGCGGCGGGCCGCTCGGCGGCCTGCTCGCAGCCATGAAGTGGATGGACCTGGCCAGTAACTGGCTTTTGCTCGTGCCCTGTGACGCGCCGTTCGTTCCGACTGACCTCGGCGATCGCCTTTTAAGTAGCGCAACGGCATCCGGCAAACCCGGAGCGCTCGTTCGTTACGAAGGCGAAATCCAGCCCGTGTTCTCGATATGGCACCGGAGCATTTTGCCTGTCCTCGAGCAGGCGGTATCCGGTGATGGCCTGGCGGGGTTCAAGCAGTTTCTGTGTCGGGTCAGCCTGGCAGAAGAAAACTGGCCGACGGAAACGCCCCCGCCATTTTTCAATATCAATGACCAGGAAGCGTTGTCACAGGCCGAATGGCTAATCAACATGAACCCGGGAGGACCGAAATGCGCAGTGTGAGTGAAGCGGTTACATCACTGCTTGAAAACAGCACAAGGCTGGTGGACAGCCAGGAAATCAAGCTGATGGAAGCGACCGGCCGAACGCTGGCGACGGACATGATCGCGTCGATCAATGTTCCACCGGCAGATAACAGCGCGATGGATGGTTACGCCATCCGGCACAGCGACTGCAGCGGACCGGAAACGGCGATCACCCTCAGTCAGCGAATCACGGCAGGTTCTGTTCCTGCACAACTGCAACCGGGTACGGCCGCCCGAATTTTCACCGGGGCGGAAGTGCCTGCAGGCGCGGATACCGTGGTCATGCAGGAACACTGCAGCGAGGAGGACGGGGCAGTCCGGATGCTCAAGTTACCGCCCGAAGGCGCGAATATCCGCCGCTGTGGCCAGGACCTCGCAAGCGGGCAGAAGGTTCTCGGCGCAGGGCAGCGTTTACGGGCCCAGGACCTGGGCCTGTTGGCTTCCCTGGGCATCGCGAAAGTACAGGTGTTTCGGCGACTGCGGGTGGCCATCCTGTCAACAGGAGATGAACTACGTGAACCCGGCGAAGCCATTGAGCCCGGCCAGATTTTCAATTCCAACCGTTACACGATGAAATCCCAACTCGAGACCTGGGGCATGGAGGTGGTTGACCTGGGGGTCGCCCGGGATGATCCGGCATCGGTCAGGGATATGATGCTGACAGCGGCCATGCAGGCCGATGTGGTCATGACCTCGGGTGGTGTATCGGTTGGCGAGGAAGATCACGTCAAGGCGGTCGTGGACGAACTGGGAGCCATCGATTTATGGCGTATCGCGGTCAAACCCGGCAAACCGTTCGCATTTGGGCACGTTCAGGGGACACCGTTCATCGGCTTGCCCGGTAATCCCGTATCGGTATTCGTGACCCTGCTGGTCATTGCCCGGCCGTACCTTTTTGCCTGCCAGGGTATTACCGATACGGTGGTCAGCGCCACCCGCCAGGTCGCGCTCTTCAGCATGAAGGAAACTCAGCGGGAGGATTACCTCAGGGTTCGCTCCGGAAGCGGCGGCCTCGATTTGTTCACGAACCAGAGCAGCGGTGTTCTGTTTTCGACATCCTGGGGTGATGGCCTGGTGCGCCAGGCTGCGGGTTCTGACATTCGGGAGGGCGCCCTGGTGGATTTCCTGCCTTATGCTGTTTTCAACTAGGAACTGCGGGTGCCTGGGCCAACAGCTTCTCACACAGATACGCGCCAATGGGAATGGCCGAAGTGGCGGCCGGTGACGGTGCGTTGCATACATGCAGGCTACGGGCGGTTTCCCGGAACAGGAAGTCATGCACCATGGTGCCGTCCTTCAGTACGGCCTGTGCACGGATTCCGGCCGGCGCTGGTTCCAGATCCCCGGCCTCGATTTGCGGGCAATATTTTTGAACTTCAGCCAGGTAGCCCCTCTTCCAGAATGAATTGACGGTTTCATGAAAACCGTGACGTGCGTACCGGGCTGAGATTTTCCAGAATCCGGGGAAACCCAGCATCTCTGCGGTATCCCGCCAGTTGAAATTCAGACGGCCGTAGCCTTCCCGTTTCCAGCCCTGGACAGCGTTCGGACCAACCGTTACTGTGCCGTCTATCATCCGGGTCAGGTGTACGCCCAGGAAGGGGAGTTCAGGGTCCGGAATCGGGTAGATGAGATGCTTGATCACTGGAGTGGCGTCCGCACGCAGCCGGTAATATTCACCCCGATAGGGAATGATCCGGAAGTCGATATCCAGGCCCTGCATCCGGGCCAGGCGGTCAGCCATCAGCCCACCGCAAACGACCAGCCTGGCAGCCTGGAATACTTCAGATCCGCAGCGAACGACGATTGCGTTCGGCTGTTCAGCGATGCCGGTCACTTCCGTACCCAGGTGTGCCGCACCGCCCAGTTGCTGGAACTCTTGCAGCATGGTCCGGCAGATGGCGCCATAGTCCACGATACCGGACTCCCGGACCAGGAAGGCTTGTTCGGCCGTTACGGCAGGTTCCCGTTCCAGGAGATCTGCCGGCGAGAGCATGACAGGGTCCAGACCGTTGTCGCGGCAGCGCAAAAACAGCGAGCCCAGGCGCCTCTTCTCAACCGGGTTGGTGGCGACGAGGAGCTTGCCCGTTCGCTTACAGGCAATGCCATGCTCGCGGCAGAAATCATAGGTCGCGCGGGCGCCCTCCCTGCAGAATCGGGCTTTGAGACTGCCCGGTTCGTAGTACACCCCGGCGTGAATCACGCCACTGTTGTGTCCCGACTGGTGAAAGGCGGGCACTTTTTCTTTTTCCAGCAGCAGGATGTTTGACCCCGGGAGCACCTTTTTCAGCTGCCAGGCAGTGGAAAGGCCGACTATCCCGGCGCCTATGATGATGAAGTCGTATTTCATTTTTGAATAGCATATGCGCTCGGGCATAATGAGTCGACATGAAAACAGTCAACCCTACAACTTCGGTCGTATCAGGGCTGGCAGGACTGCTCCTGTTGCTTGCGTCGGCATCCTTGTTTGCTTCATCTGTACCGCCCGAGGTGCAGGCGAACGGTGAGCGGCTTACCGGGTTCTGGGCGGAAGCGCCGGTGCCGGTCGCCGGCTTCACGGGTATTCCATTCGCAGCTCCACCGGTCGGCCCGCTGAGGTGGCGTGCTCCCCGGCCGCATTCGCCACGCGATGGGCAACAGACTGCACAGGATTTTGCAGCGGCCTGTATACAGGGCGACGGGATGGTGGACTGGTATGCCGGCGTGGCGCGGGCTTTTGGGCATGGTCCCGAGGTGGTCGGCAGGCCCGTGGGCACCAGTGAAGATTGCCTGTACCTGAATGTCTGGTCTCCGCGTCTCACCCCTGACGCGCACTTGCCTGTCATGGTCTTTGTGCACGGTGGAAGCAACCGGGGAGGGTGGTCTTACGAGCCTGACTACCTTGGGCATATGCTGGCGGCACAGGGTGTGGTTGTCGTCACCATTGCTTATCGTCTCGGCCCCTTCGGCTTTTTTTCTCACCGGGCGCTGAACAATGGCGATGGTGAACCGGTTGCAAATTTTGCCCTTCTGGATATTCGTGCTGCATTCCAGTGGGTTCACCAGAACATTGGTGTTTTTGGCGGTGACCCGGAAAACATCACCGGCTTTGGCGAGTCTGCGGGTGCTTTCGACCTGGTGGACCTGATCCTGGCGGATCTTGACCGCGGTAAAGTCCGGCAGTCACTGTTTAGTCGATTGATTCTGCAGAGCACGGGCGGGCCGCCAAGATCACGGCGCACACTGTCCGAAGAGCAGGAAATAGGTGACCAACTCGCCGGACTACTGGGCCTGGACAGTGATGTAAGCGCGGCATCGCTCCGTAGCGTCCCAGCGGCTGACCTTTTGGCAGCTGCGGTCGAATTGCCTGATCAACATTATTTTTCGGCCGTTATAGACCGAATGACACTGCCAGATCATCCCCAGGATATTCTCAGGCGGTTACAGGCCAAAGACGTTGACCTGATTACGGGCACCAACGCTGACGAATGGCTGATGTACATCGGCGCGGAAGCGACACAAAAAGAACTGACCGACTGGATCGCCGAAAATGCACCACAACACCAGGCAGCACTGCTCGAAATGCTGGCCGGTGAACAGGACCCCAGAAGAGCTCTCGACATCATTCGCACAGCGCGCCGGATGATGTGTCCATCGCGTTTTCTTGCGAGCCGTATCAACGAAAAGGGCGGGCGGGCCTGGGTCTATTACTTTGACCGGCAAAGGTCCGGACCAGGCGGCCAGGAACTGGGCGCCTATCACGGTGCAGAGTTACCCTACGTATTCGATCGTCATGACTCTTGGCTCACGACCGCGGCGGAAGACCGGGCACTGACCGTTACGATGATGGACTACTGGGTTCAGTTTGCACGCGATGGGGATCCCAATATTCGCGAGCACCCTGCCTGGCCTGTCTACACCGGGAAGGAACCCGTCGTCATGGCCCTGGGTGACCGTGTCCGGCCGGTGCGGGACCCATCGATCGAGCTGTGTGAGATGCTGGGTCCCGGTTCCTGGCAGCAGGAGAAAGAGCAGTGAACAAACCCAGACTCGACTGGCCCGGTTTCATTGCTTCGATTGCTGTCATTCTCGCCGCCTGCATTCCCCTGGTGCTGTTTCCCGAAAAGGGTAGCGTTTTTCTGGTCGGTCTGTATGAGAAAGTCACCCACCACTTCGGTTTTCTGTATCTGCTCTCAGGAATGGCTGTGCTGGTATTCCTGCTTTGGCTGGCCCTGGGACCCTATGGACGGGTCCGCCTTGCGGCTGCTGATGAGGAGCCTGATTTCAGCACGCTCAGTTGGGTCGCCATGCTGTTTTGCGCGGGCGTTGGCGCCGGACTCATGTACTGGGCGCCCATCGAATGGGGTTACTATCTCGATAGTCCGCCGTTTGGTGCAGAGCCGAGATCCGCACAGGCCGCGGAATGGGCTTCCACCTATGGTATTTTTCACTGGGGGCCGACCGCCTGGGCGCTTTATTGTCTGCCGACGGTGGCTATTGCCTATCCTTATTATGCAAAGAAGATGTCCTTTCTGCGCCTGAGCACCAGTTGCCATTATTTCTTTGGCGGCGCTCAGGAAACCCGCAGTGAGCGGGTCATTGACTGGCTGTTCATGATCGGCCTGCTGGGCGGGGCCGGCACATCGCTGGGTTTTTCAACGCCCTTGATAGCCGCTTGCGTGGCCAGCGTCACCGGTCTGGAAAACGGGTTCACAATGGAAGTGGCGATCGTTGCGGTTTCGGTAGCCCTGTTTGCAACCAGTGTCTGGCTGGGGCTGAAAAAAGGCATCAAGCGGCTGAGTGATTTCAACATGTGGCTGGCATTTGTGCTGCTCGCCTTTGTGTTGATTGCCGGCCCGACGGTCTTCCTGCTCAAGACGTCGGTCAACAGCCTGGGACTGATGGCCCAGAATTTTATCAGGATGAATACCTGGACGGATGCGTTTACTGACTCCGGGTTCGTGGAGAACTGGACGGTCTTTTACTGGGCGTGGTGGATCGCTTATGCGCCTTTTGTCGGACTTTTTGTAACCCGTATTTCAAGAGGACGAACCCTGCGACAGGTCATTTTTGGCATGCTGGGATTCGGTACTCTGGGCGGTGGGCTTTTTTACATGATATTTGGTAATTTTGGGCTGCACCTGGAGTTACAGGGAACAGTAGGAGTGACCACGATCATGAACGAACAGGGGGGGTCGGAAGCAGTGGTGGCCATCCTGGAGCAGCTGCCTGCGGCCGGCATCGTCGTTGCCGTCTATGCACTGATTGCCTTGATTTTCTCAGCCACAACTTATGACTCGGCTTCCTATATACTCGCATCAGCCGCGACCCGGCATCTGCCCGCTGGCGATGATCCCGAAAGATGGCATCGTGTCTTCTGGGCTCTGGCACTTGCAGTTTTGCCAATCACCCTCATGTTTGTGGGCGGGTTGAAGGTCGTCCAGTCCGCAACGCTGGTAGTTTCTTTGCCCCTGATATTCATCGGCGGGCTGATGTCGGTCTCACTGGTGAAACAACTGAAAAAAGACTTCGGCTAAGGAATTTGGGAAAATTACAGTCAATGATTAAAGTCAAGGTAACCGACCTGGATGGCCAGGAACATGAACTCGAGACCGGGCCGGACAGCGTGTTAATGGAACTGTTAAGAGAGCAGGACTGGGGTATCGCAGCACTGTGCGGAGGAATGTGTTCCTGCGCGACATGTCACGTATTTGTTGATGAAGCCTGGTTGGAAAGCTTTCCAGCCAAAGAATCGGATGAAGAGGAGTTACTGGAACTTCTCGATCATTTTCGGCCAAATTCACGGCTCAGCTGCCAACTGCGTATGCAGGAAGCGCACGATGGGCTAGCGGTGACGCTCGCGCCGGAAGAGTGAATCCGGCGCAGATTGCTTAGTGGTTATCCGTTCCCGCAACTTTGATTGTCGGGAGCTACCATCTGAACCCAGCCATCGGTTCGTACTTCGAGAACCCTGGGCTCAGCGGCCGAATCATTCATGCAAATCCTGAACCGTCCAGTCAGGGAATCGCCGTGACTGAGCAGGCCCGTCGTGGTGAAGGCTGCCCGGGACTGCGTGGCGCCTTCTGCCTCGATCTTTATCCGGTCAGGTGGCGCCTCGAATGATTTGATCAACTCGATATCCTGCACCGTGCCGTTGCCATTGCCGTCCGAGAAAACCACCCAGCCAAAATTCCAGTCGTTGTCCCGGCGGCAAGAGTTTCCATTGGAACTGGGACAAACCACGACGGTACTATTGCGCGCATGAGCTTCCTCCCGGGCCAGTTCCAGGGTGTCGATGAGCGAATTTTGAGTGGTTTTGAGTCGGTATTTTTCCAGTAAAAGGGTCGAACCCGGTACCGAAATCAACACGACGATTGCGATGGCAGCAAGAAAGATCAGCACTTCAAGCGCGCTGAGCCCAAAATGCCGGGCTGGTCGCTTACCGGTTGTTTTTTTGTTCACTGATGGCAAGGTTCTTTCCCCTTTTTAATGGCCATGTCATTTAACATTAACGGTGGAAGTGACTGTTTCATCCACGGTAGAAACCAGCAGAATAGCGCCGGGATTTTCAACCAGTCCCCTTTCATCGAACTGGTAAGACGCCTGGTCGGAAACAATCATGATTTCAGGCGGCATGTTGAAGTCCTGGATCTGCACCTGGCGGGCTTTTTTCGGATGAGTGGCCGAGAAAGAAATGACCTGTGCTGATGCTGTGTCATTATCTGTGGATATGTTCATGGCAATGGACATTTCATTGACCCTTGCGGTTTGCCGTGCTGCCTGAATGGAATGCTGGATATTTTCCACCGCCACGGACATCTCAGCCTTGATGGCGGCTCCGCTTGCTGATGGCATCGCGAACGACAGCAAAATGACCAGAACTGCCAGTCCCAGCAGTATCTCGATCAGGCTGATCCCCTTTGAGTTTGAGGATGGACTCCTCAGAAGTAGCTTATTCATAATCCCCTACGCTTCCAGTCCGGTTTTCCCGGTCGGTTTGGCTTATCCCTGCAATTTCCGTAAGGCACAGCAAATCTGTGACTTTTCGGCCGCCAGTCCGTAGCGAATTGAATAAAAAATCCCTGTTTCAAGTATAAATAAATCGGAAACGAAGAGAACTGTCTGGTATGACCGTTCATCCTCCAGAATGGACCGCCCGGGCGATGGGGCGCCGTTTGTGGTTCGTTTCCACCACAAAAGGCCGTTGAAAGCGTGAGGTTTCTTACTGCTTCGCTTCGTTCAGAGCATCGAGAAGGATACCGGACCAGCCTTTCAGGATACGTCTGCCTGCGGACTTGTTGGTCACTGAATTCGTCCAGGTGTAGAAACCAGACCGGTTAGGGTTGTCTACTCTTCGATCCAGTGCCTTTGCGATCAGATCACCGGTTATCGAATCATAAAGCTCTATGTAAAGTGTCATTTCGCCTGCAGACGACGTATAGGTTCTGCTCCTTCCACCTCGAGGTGTATCAGGGGCGCTTATGTCGAGGTTAATGATGGCTGGTCTGATCAGCAACACATCTTCGCCACTTTCATCGACTACTTCATAACCCCCATTTTCAAGGGTTTCCTTGAATACCTCATGAAATTCCTGGGAAAGCGATTTCTTGATTCTCTCCACATCATTGGATGTGACGTTCAAAGGCATCGCGGAGTTTCTTCGCTGATCGCGAGCCCAGTTTTTCTTGAAGGCCACATGGGCATCGAGCAATTTGACTCGCTTGTACTGAGCCAGATCAGCCCCCGGTTCAGCGTACACGATGGCCATATTCGAATCGGGTACGAGGTGCAATCCATCTTCAGTCACTTGCGGCAGTTCCTGGGTTTTGGCCAGCACAGCAGGGGTGGCGATCACTGATAATGTCAGTAACAATGCAAGAAATAATTTCATAGGGGTATTCCTTCTTTCTGCGTGGCGTGTCTGTCTACAGACCAGTTTATTCCGATGGAAATTACAAAGTCCATACAAACACGCTATGATTTGGCGAAAGGATGAACTCATCTGACAGGCGTGGCATCCGTTGTTCGTCAAAACGAACTTACCGTTTGAGAACCTGTCTTTTTTGCGTATGCATTTCGAGTTTTGGAGGTTTTTGTGAAGATCATCATTTTGCCTTTGTTGCTAGTTGCCAATCTTGTATTTGCCGAATCCAGGCAGATCGATGAGTACCAATGGGAAGGCGTCGAGCGCATCGTCGCGATTGGGGACCTTCATGGCGATTACGATAATTACATCGCTACGCTGAAGGCTGCGGGCCTCATAGACAAGAAGGGAAAGTGGAGCGGAGGCAAAACGCATTTTGTGCAAACCGGTGACATCCCTGACCGTGGGCCAGATACCCAGAAAATCATCGAGCACATCCGGAAACTGGGCAAACAGGCGAAGAAAAAGGGTGGCCGCGTTCACAATCTGATTGGCAATCACGAAGCCATGAATGTCTATGGTGACCTGCGATATGTCCATGAAGGGGAATTCGAGGCTTTCGTCACCAGGAATTCTGCGGCGCTTCGGGATCGTGTTTTCGAGATCAATCTTCAGAACCTGCAGGCAAACGATCCGGAGGCGTTTGCTGCGGTGCCGGAGAATTTCCGGGAAGAATGGAATCTCAAACATCCCCTGGGCTGGGTCGAGCACCGCCAGGCCTGGGACCCTGCCTGGAACCCGGAAGGAGAGTTTTCCAACTGGGTGCTGGAAAATAAGGTGGCCGTTCGCGTCAATGATGCCATTTTCCTGCACGGCGGCATCAGTGGATTTTATTGTCAGAACTCGCTGGATTCCATGACCGATAAAGTGTTGAACAAACTGAGTAAGTACGACCCGAGACACCCCGGAGTCCTGGAAGATGAATTCGGGCCCCTCTGGTATCGGGGGCTTTCAGGCGTGGATCCTGTAGCGCTGGATGAAACCGTCGATGCGATTCTTGCGCGACACAAGGTCGGCCACATCGTGGTGGGGCACACACCCACGCGTGGAGTGATCTGGCCACAATACGAAGGAAAAGTGGTCATGATCGATACCGGAATTGCCGGGGCCTACGGTGGCCATATTGGCTACCTGGAAATCACCCCGGATGGTCTGTTCGCCGGTTATGTGAACGGCAAGCTACCGCTGCCTACCACGGAGGCGGACAGGGTCCCCTACCTTGAAAAAGTGATCGCAATGAACCCAGGCAACCCGTATCTGCAGGAACGGCTTGAACAGCTTCGCCATCCGGCAGTGGTTGAACCGGCGGAGTCACAGCCCGAACCCCCGGTAGAAGTCGGAGTTCAGCCCGAACCCATTCCTATTTGCGGCATTTCTGGATGACTTTTTTATCCAAATCCATATCGCTTTTGATCAGCTTTTCCGTTTTTTGCCACGGCATTCGTCGGCTATTTCTTTATCGAATTCCTTGTCACTTTTGATCAGTTCGTAATATGTTTCCAGGAACTTTTTGGCTTTCTTGCGGGTCCCGTCATCAAGCAGTGGTTCGTTGTCGAGCAGGGCGTACATGTCTTCTTCCAGTGCCAGTGACTTTTCACGCGCCGCAGGCAATCCGTCGTTGTAGCGGCAATAGCCCCGGTACAGGCGTTGGGTCACCCGTTTAATCGGCAGGCTCTCATGCGGTGCGGCATAAGGTGCGTTGATGATCCCTGCCGAGTCGAAATCATAGGGCAGAGGGTAGACTTTATCGCCTTCCTGCAATGGCTCACTGCCGATCAGCTTGGAGTTGTGACAGCATTCATCCGGTTTCGGACCGCTCATGGCCGCCCAGTCGACGTTGCCGATCATGAACTGGAACAGGGAAAAATCGCTGATCACTTCAGGCGCCAGCAAGGAAAGCTTCACTTTTGGCACGTTGAGTTTTTTCAGGTCGTGCCGCTTGGCCACGTCGCTGTCGTCTTCGATCAAAAATGCAAAGCGGTTTTCATCGACTTTGCCCGTCTCGCTGTCAACGTAGGTGATGTTTAAAGGCCGGACCCGGAAACTGTAATCCGTGATCAGGTTGTACATCCGGTAGGCCAGCATTTCCAGGATGTAATACTGCTGGTAACGGCTGGATTTTTTGCAGTGCGTGACCATTTTGATGTTCTTCTGACCGCGGAAGGTCGTTCCCTTGATATCGGGTTTTTCGAAATACAGCTTGATCGGCGGGAAGTCGCAGACGCGTTGCCGTGTCAACCCGCGGCGGGACACGCTCAATGGCAGGGTTTGCTGGTTATTCAGGTCGTCCTTGAACTCAACCTTCGCTGGGTAAGGTTCCTGGTTTTTCTCATCTTTGACAATGTCTCTCCAGGGAGCAGTGATGGTCACCGTCAAGGTGTCATTGGTGGAGAACAGCTTGGCCGGCTTGGGTCCGCTGTCCTCGCCCTCCTGGGCAAAAAGGGGTGAAGTAAAGATCAAAAGTGTGAGCAACAGGACTCGGTACATGATTATCGTTCCGGTGATTTTGGGTTCGACTCCATTATAGGCGTAGAAAAAAAGATTGCACGGGGCAAATTGGTGCTTGCTTTTCAGGTCGCTCAGGAATTAGTTTCATCGAGTGGCCACGAACGACGACCAGGAGCGGATTCGCAAACTCGCACTCACCTGCCCGGAATTGCATCTCAGCACGGAGGCCGGTGTTCTGCAGAGTCATGGTCAGGACTGGACGCGCTTCCGTGAACCTGCCGCAGCGGCGATAGCATTTCCGGATTCGATTGGGCAGGTACAGGACCTGGTGCGGTTTGCAGAGCAGAATCAGCTGCCGCTGGTGCCTTCCGGTGGAAGAACCGGGCTCAGCGGTGGTGCAGTTGCCGCTGCGGGAGAACTGGTGGTGTCATTCGACCGGATGCGCCATGTCCTGGAATTCAGCGAAATTGATCGTACCGTTGTTGTGGAGCCGGGTGTCAATACAGCGACCGTGCAGGAACTGGCAACGGACAAGGGCCTTTATTACCCGGTTTCCTTCGCTTCGGAGGGCAGCAGCCAGGTTGGCGGCAATATCGCGACCAATGCCGGAGGCATTCGCGTGCTTCGGTATGGCCTGACCCGGGATCGCGTTGTGGGTCTCAAAGTGGTGACCGGGCGCGGAGAATTGCTGGATCTCAATCGTGGACTGGTGAAGAACGCTACG
>Ga0316187_10000079_pt1 | contig 57821 bp, 45 predicted proteins | sample CroRivburrow1_MG_FD_204927 | JGI IMG/M metagenome (GOLD analysis project Ga0316187, IMG submission 204927) | Coastal sediment microbial communities from Maine, United States - Cross River worm burrow 1 | ecosystem: Environmental > Aquatic > Marine > Coastal > Sediment | place: USA: Maine...
TCGCTTACCAGGATCCGTTCCCGCTCTCGAAGGACAAGACCGACTACCGCCTGCTGACGAAGGAGTTCGTGACGGAGCATTCCTTCGACGGAGCGACGGTTCTGAAGTTGGAGCCCGAAGGGCTGACCCGCCTGGCCCGTGCGGCGATGCGCGACGTTTCCTTTCTCCTGCGCACCGAACACCTCGATCAGGTGGCCGCGATACTCGACGACCCCGAGGCCAGCGCCAACGACCGCGGCGTGGCCCTCGCCCTGCTCAAGAACGCCGAGGTCGCATCGGAGTATGTGCTGCCGCTTTGCCAGGACACCGGCACGGCGATCATCATGGCCAAGAAGGGCGAGCGGGTCTGGACCGGCGTCAAGGACGAGGAATACCTCAGCCGCGGCGTCTTCGACACCTATCGCGACGAGAACCTGCGCTACTCCCAGACGCTGGCTCTGTCGATGTACGACGAGAAGAACTCCGGGTCGAACCTGCCGGCGCAGATCGACATCTACGCGACCGACGGGGACGAGTACAAGTTCCTCTTTCTGGCCAAGGGTGGTGGCTCCGCCAACAAGACCTACCTGTTCCAGGAAACCAAGGCGCTGCTGACCCCCGACAAGCTCGAGGCATTCTTGACCGAGAAGATGATCACGCTGGGCACCGCCGCCTGTCCTCCCTACCACCTGGCCTTCGTGATCGGCGGAACGTCGGCCGAGGCGAACCTGAAGACGGTCAAGCTCGCGTCGACGCACTATCTGGACTCGTTGCCCACGGAGGGTATCGACGGCGGTCCGGCTTTCCGCGATCTCGAGCTCGAGAAGAAGCTGCTCGGTGCCGCGCAAAACACCGGGATCGGCGCGCAGTTCGGGGGGAAGTACTTCGCGCTCGACGTTCGTGTGGTCCGTCTTCCGCGGCACGGCGCGTCGTGCCCGGTGGGCATGGGCGTATCGTGCTCCGCGCACCGCAACATCAAGGCCAAGATCAACAGCGAAGGCATCTGGCTGGAGCAGCTAGAGACAAATCCGGGACGGTTCATCCCGGAGAAGTACCGGGGGACGCACAAGCATCGCGTCGTCGAGATCGATCTGAACCTGCCCATGAAGGAGATCCTGGCCGAGCTGGCCAAGCACCCGGTCTCGACGCAGGTCTCGCTGTCCGGGACGATCATCGTCGCCCGCGATATCGCCCACGCGAAGATCAAGGAGCGTCTGGACAGCGGCGAGGGAATGCCGCAGTACCTCAAGGACCACCCGGTCTACTACGCGGGCCCGGCCAAGACGCCGGAAGGGCTGCCCTCGGGCTCGTTCGGGCCGACCACCGCGGGACGGATGGACTCCTATGTCGATCTGTTCCAGTCCCACGGCGGGTCGATGGTCATGATCGCCAAGGGCAACCGCAGCCAGCAGGTCACCGACGCGTGCCAGAAGCACGGCGGCTTCTACCTGGGCTCCATCGGCGGTCCGGCGGCGATCCTGGCCAAGGATCACATCAAGAAGGTCGAGCTGCTGGAATACCCCGAGCTGGGCATGGAGGCGATCTACAGGATCGAGGTCGAGGACTTCCCGGCCTTTGTCCTGGTGGACGACAAGGGAAACGACTTCTTCCGGCAGCTTCCCTGCGCCCGCTGAGGCCCGGGCAGATTCGTCATCCCCGGATGTGCTCGATCAAACGTTCGATGAGGGTGGCGGGGAAGACCCCACCGTCTTCCAGCGCCTCGCGGTGGGTGCTCAGGGCGTCCGCCACCTCGATCGAATTCCACGGCACACGGTTGGTCATCTCCGAGACCGCGGACGGGTTGCGAGCGGAGGTCTGTTCGAGCAGCGCGGCGACGTCGGCCGTCCGCTTGCCCGTGACCATCGCCTGGGAAACACCCGCCAGCAACAGGTGGGGAAGGGCCGACCCGTCCGGGAGCCGAAACTCCACGGTCGGCGGAGCCACCGGCCGGCCGTCCTCGGTGGTGGCCACGACGGGGAGTCGGACCAGCGCCGAGCGGTCGTAATCACCCCACACGATCGACTTCGGCGCCTCTCTTCCCTGCACCAGCCGCGCGAACGACCCGTCCACGCGGTTGCCGAACGCCATCAACGACCCGCCCAGCTGAACCAACCCCGCGATGAGCCACGAGGCGTGCTCGCCGAGGTTGCCGTCCGCATCGCGAACCTCGAGGTGCCGCCCGTCGATCACCGGCGATAGATGAAAGTGCAGCCCGTTGCCCGCGTGACCCTTCTGCATCATCGGGTCCGTGTTGCACTGCATGCCCTGTTCGTGGGCCAGATTGCGCAGAACCCACTGGGTCAGCAGGACCGCGTCCGCGGCGTCGGGCAGTGGCATCAGCGCGAGCTCGATCTCGTGCTGCTCCCAGATCATTCCCTCGGCCTGCACCGCCTCGATGTAGCCGACCTCGCTGTGGCCGTATTTCACCGAGACGCCGAGATCGACCAGGATCGACAGCGCGCGTCTTCTGAGCTTCTCGCCGAAGACGAACGGCGAGCTGGCGTGGTATCCGCGGTCGTCGGCGCCGTAGATGTCATGTTCGTCAGAGCGCTTCCCGAGAAAGTACTCGACCTCGCCCAGCGCCCACAGCTCGGCCCCGGTCGCCGCGCGGACGCGTTTCTGCGCTCGCCTCAGGATCGTGTCGGGCGACTCGGGGAGGGGAGTGCCGTCCCGTCCCCGGTGCCCGCACATCACGACCAGCGTCGGCACGTCGGCGAAGGGGTCCCGGAAGGCGCTCGACACACGCGGGCGAAGGACGATGTCCGACGCTCCCGACGGGATGCCGGCGCCGGCGAAGAGCTGCGAGCCGTCGGCACGCTCGCCGCCCTCGATGATGTTTCTCAAGTGGTCGACGCTTCCCGGGACGAAGTCGAGCGTCTTGAGCCAGCCGTCACCGCCGACGTGCATCAGGCTCACGGCTCGAATGCCGCCGTCCCGAAAGGCCGCGACGAGATCGTCCGCGGTCCACTCGCTCCGCGGTTTGTCGATCCAGCGGTCCAGACCGTTTTCATGAACAAAGGGCGAATCGTTCACCGAAGGTGCCTCGCTCGTCAGGTAGTTCTCGGGCACTATGCCACCCGGAACTTCCCGATGCCACTCGCCCGACGCCTCAAACCCCGGAGGTCAGTCGCCCGTGGTACAGCCGGGTCACGTACACGAAGCTCACCTCTCCCTCGTGCTGGTGCGCATCGAACAGGGCGTCGAGATCGCGCAGCATCGCCTCATGCCCCGGCTCGCCGGAAGCGGGAGTGTAGGACGAGGAGACCAACCGGCCGCGTAGTCCCGCACGATCGAAGCGCTGGCTGTACGACAGGCGATGCGATTGGTATTCCGCCTCGCCGAAGATCGCCTCGACCGGGCCGTCGCCGAACCGCTGGTGGTTCGCCAGCTCGTAGTCGGTTCCGTGACGGCGCAGCAGATCTTCGTAGGCGGCCATGAACGGCGATGCTTCGAGGTCGCGGTCGTTCCAGACGATCACCATCCGGCCGCCGGGGCGCGCGACGCGCCGGAACTCGACGGCCGACGCTTTCAGATCGAACCAGTGCAACGCCTGTCCGGCCGCGATCACGTCGATGCTCGACGAGTCGAGACCGGTCGCCTCGGCACGACCGTCGACACTGTGAAACCTCGGGAAGCGGGCGAGCGTCCGCTCTCCGGCATCGCGCATCTCGGGGTTGGGTTCGACGCCGAACACCGTGTTGCCGTGGCGCAGGAACAACTCGGTCAATTTTCCGGTCCCCGAGCCGATGTCCGCGATCACGTCGTCCGGCGACAGCGCGCCGGCGCTGACAAGGACGTCGATCGCTTCGGAAGGGTAGGACGGCCGGTAGCGGGAATAGTTCTTCACCCGATCGGAGAACCGAGCGGTCGGATCGCGAGTCTCGCCGGAACGGTCGGTCATCGGCTGCGCACGGCCTCCACGCTGGAGAGGGTTGACACGGCATAGGGAACCAGCACGGTCAGCGCCATGCGAAACAGCCGTCCGCTGTCGAGTTGTCCCGCCAGCAGCGCGTCGCCGTGGTTGATCGCGATCAGGATCGCGCCGACCACCACCGCGTACTTCAGCGCGCGGCGCACGACCTGGGCGCTGATCGCGACCTGAAACCATCCCGGGTTCATCGTTCGTCCTCGCCTGCTCGGGTTCCGCGTTCGTAACCCAGGTGCTTCAGGGTATTCTATCGTTCTGAGGGGATGATCGGGTCGACATAGGAACTAGGTATTGGACGTGGGTTGCGGCTTATCCGCGGCCGACTTCCATCATGGTCCGAATACCGGGACGCCAGTGCGGCGCTGGGTTGTCAAGGTTGGACGACTCAATCTGCGTCGGACGGATTCAAGCGCTGGAGCTTGCCAAGATCTCCTTCGAGCTGTAGCGCGCCGCACTCTCGACACATCCGACCCCTTACTCGAACTTGAGAAGTGCCTGCGACCCAGAACTTGCAGTCGTCGGGTTTGAACCCCACGCCATGTCCGACCAGCTCCCCGGCGGACTGTTCAGTCGAGCCACATCGGGGGCAGAAGAAGCTGACTTTCTTCATCTTCGCCTCGCTGCTCATGGTTGTTCTCGTCTGACGGATGATACGAGCGAACGCCTGATCAGCCTGGCGACCCCACCCCGCTCAGCTGCACCACCAGCTCACGTCGGCGGGGGCGGGCGTCGAAATCCACCAGGACGATCTGCTGCCAGGTTCCGAGCACGAGCCGACCCTCCTGGACCGGCACGGTCAGCGAGGGGCCGAGGAGGCTCGCGCGCACGTGGGAGTGGCCGTTGCCGTCGTGCCACGTCTCCTCGTGGTGGTAAGGGTGATCGCGCGGCGCGATTCGCTCGAAGAACTCGGGTAGGTCCCTCACGAGGCCCGGTTCGAATTCGACAGTGGTCAGACCGGCCGTGGAGCCCGGCACGAAGATCAGGACCTGCCCCTCCCGAAGCCCGTGCTCGGAGACCTTCGATCCGATCTCCCCGGTCACGTCGAGCACGTGAGCGTCGCCCCGCGTCGCGACAGGAATGCGATCGGTGACGAGAACCGCGCTCATGGTCGACCCTCCGTTCGTCTCGGGAGATGGCACGGTCGAGCTCATCGGCCCGTGGCCAGGCTGAGCCGGCATTGTAACCCGGACGACCGATGTCTATGATGCGAGTAGACCGTTGGGCGGGGGTGCTTGACCGATCGTGAACGTGATCCTGCTATCGCCGGGGCATCCCGAAGAGATGCCGCTATTCGCGAGAGGGCTGACGCGCGCCGGGGCGAGGGTCCTCGGGGTCGGGGAGCAGCCCGAACGCACTCTTCCGGACCTCGCTCGGCAAAACCTGGTCGCCTACCTGCAGGTCGACGACCTCTCCGACGAGGAGGCGGTGCTCCGGAAGGTCGGGCGGTGGACGTCGGGCCTGCACATCAATCGGGTCGAGTGCCTGTGGCGACCGGCCGTCGCTCTCGCGGCGCGGATGAGAGAGGTCGTCGGCGTGGTCGGCATGTCCCCGCGACAGGTCCGGTTCTTTCAGGATCGGGACGCCATCGCGCAAGAGCTGGGACGCTGGCACATCCGGACGCCCCGCCGCGAACGGACCCCCTCCCTGCAGGGTTGCCGCGAGATCGCAGAACGGGTCGGGTACCCGTTGACCGTAAAGGTCGATACCGAGGCGGGTCCGACCGACAGCCTCAGGGTCGAGAGCCCGGACCAACTGGATCGGGCCGCCGGTCTCTTCCGACGCGCCTCGGAGGTCACGGTCGAGGAGCTCGTCGACGGCGAGGCGTACACCTTCGACACCCTCTGCGTCGAGGGCGAGATCCTGTACTACAACATCTGCTGGTATCGCCCGCGTCCGCGGATCAGCCGCGCGGTGGAGTGGGTGAGCCCACAGACGATCGCCCTGCGCGGGGTTGACGACCCGCAGCTCGACGCGGGCAAGCGGATGGGCAAGGCGGTGCTTCGCGCCATCGGCTACCGCACCGGCTTCACCCACATGAAGTGGCACCTCAGGCCCGACGGCGAGGCGGTGTTCGGCAACATCTCGGCCTGCCCGCCGGAGGCGCGGGCCGTGGAGCTGATGAACTGCTCCGCGGAGATCGACCTCTTCTCGGGGTGGGCCGAGGCGACGTGCAAGCAACGTTTCAGTCAGGTCGTGCGCCGGAAGTACAACGCCGCCGTCATCTTCAAGCGCGCGCGTGGTCGGGGCAGGATCTCGCGCATCGAGGGGCTCGAGCAGCTCATGGCCCGTTACGACCCGCACGTGGTCTCCGTCGATCTTCTGCCGGTGGGGAGTCCCCGGCGAGACTGGCGCCGCACTCCGATCTCCGACGGATACGTCATCGTGCGACACCCGAGTCTCGAGACCACGGTGGAGATCGCCGATCACGTCGCGACCGACGTCCAGATCTGGGCGCGGTGAGGCAGGAGAGCTACAGGAAGCTACAGGAGGCCTAGCTGGAGCCTGGCGGCGTCGCTCATTCGGTCCGGCGACCACGGCGGGTCCCAGACCAGCTCTACCTTGGCATCCTTGACCCCGGCCACTCCGCGGGCCTTGCCCTCGACCTCGCCGGGGAGGATGCCCGCCGCCGGACACGCGGGGGCGGTCAGGGTCATCCGGACCAGCACGTCTCCGTCCGCCGAGACGTCGACATCGTAGATCAGGCCGAGCTCGTAGATGTTGACCGGAATCTCGGGGTCGAAGACCGTCTTCAGGGCCTCGACGATCCTGCGTTCGATGTCGGCGGTGTCGATTCCCGTCGGGGGGGCCGCGCTCATTCCGTGGTCACCATCTCGGGCCGGCTCTCGAGGGCCGCCTTCACCGTATGCCAGGCGAGGGTCGCGCACTTCACCCGCACGGGAAAGTTGCGCACCCCGGAGAAGATCACCAGCTTGCCCAGCTCCGGAGGGGCCTCGTCGGATCCCGTCAAGAGCGCGTGGAATTTCTCGAAGAGAGCCTCGCCCTCTTCCACGGTCTTCCCTCTAAGGGTCTGGGTCATCATGGATGCCGACGCGGTGGAGATGGCGCACCCGGAGCCTTCGAAAGCCGCGTCCTCGATCACACCGTCCTTGATGGCGAGGTAGACGGTCAGCCGATCCCCGCACAGGGGGTTGTAGCCGTCGGCCGTCCGGGAGAACGACTCGGGCTTGCGCAGGTTCCGCGGGTTCTTGCTGTGGTCGAGGATGACTTCCTGGTAAAGATCGTTGAGCTCCGACATCACAGAAAGACCTCCCGGACCTTTTGCATCCCCGCGATCAGGGCGTCGATGTCCTCGCGGGTATTGTATAGACCCAGCGAGGCCCTTGCCGTTGCCGGCACCGAGAATCGATCCATGGTCGGCTGGGCGCAGTGGTGTCCGGCGCGAATCGCCACCCCCTCGTGATCCAGGATCGTCCCGATGTCGTGGGGGTGAATCCCGTCGACGACGAAGGAGACCAGGCCGGCTTTCTCCTTGGCCGTCCCGATGATCGTCACGCCGGGAAGTTCGGTGAGGGCCTCGGTGAGCGCCGCAAGCAACGCCTGCTCGTGAGCCTCGATGGCGTCCAGCCCGAGCGCGCTGAGATAGTCGAGAGCCACGCCCAGACCGACCGCGCCGGCGATGTTGGGCGTGCCCGCCTCGAACCGGTCGGGGATGTCGTTGTACAGGGTCTTCTCGAAGGTGACGTGGCGGATCATCTCGCCGCCGCCCTGGTACGGGGGCATCGAATCCAGGAGCTGCGCCTTGCCGTAAAGGACGCCGATCCCGGACGGGCCGTAGATCTTGTGGCCCGAAAAGGCGTAGAAGTCGCAGTCCAGCTCCTGGACGTCGATCGGCATGCGCGGCGCAGCCTGGGCCCCGTCCAGCAGAACCGGAATGCCTCGGGCATGGGCCATCTCGGTGATGGTCCGGACGGGGTTGCACGTGCCCAGGGCGTTGCTGACATGGGCGACCGCCACGATGCGCGTCCTGGGGCCGAGCAGGCTCTCGAGATCCTCCAGGATGATGTCACCGGCGTCGTCGATCGGCGCGACCTTGAGGTGGGCTCCCTTCGCCTCGCACAGCATCTGCCACGGGACGATGTTGGAGTGGTGCTCCATGGTCGTGATGACGACCTCATCCCCGGGGCCGACGTGCTTCCCGCCGTAGCTCTGCGCGACCAGATTGACCGCCTCGGTGGTGCCCCGGACGAATACGATCTCCTTCGTCGCCCGGGCGTTGAGGAACCGGCAGACGATCTCCCTGGCCGATTCGTAGGCAGCCGTGGCCCGCGAGCTGAGCTCGTGCAGGCCCCGGTGAACGTTCGAGTATTCGGTGCTGTAGAAATACGTAATGGCGTCCAGGACGCACTGCGGCTTCTGGGTCGTCGCGGCGTTGTCGAGGTAGGCCAGTCGGTGACCGTGGATCCTCTCGTCCAGGATCGGGAAGTCGGCTTTCAACAGCTCGGCATCGAGACGCTTCGGAGGCTTCCGGGTGGCGGCATCGCCCGTGGGGGTCATCGTTCCTCCCCGGACCCGAGCTCTCGGGCCATGATCGTCAGTGCCTCGCCTGCAAGCCGCTCTCGCAGCGGGTCGAAAGCGATCTTGTCGAAGATCTCACCGACGAAACCGTGGATCAGAATCGAGCGGGCCTCGGCGAGCCCGATCCCGCGGGCGCGAAGATAGAAGAGCTCTTCTTCCTGGAGCCGTCCGATGGTGGCGCCGTGGGTGCACTTGACGTCGTCGGCGTAGATCTCGAGCTGGGGGCGCGTGTGGATCATCGCATCGTCGGTCAACAGCATGTTCTTGTTCGACTGTTTGGCGTCGGTTTTCTGCGCGTCGGGACGGACGACGATCCGCCCGTTGAAGACCGCCTGGGCGTGGCCCGAGAGGATTCCCTTGTACACCTCGTGGCTGGGGCAGTGGGGCTTGGCGTGAACCAGAACCGTGTGGTTGTCGACGTGCTGGTCTCCCACCGCGAGGTACAGCCCGTTGAGAGTCGCCTCGGCGCCCTCGCCGCCCAGAACCGAGCCGACGTCGTGCCGCGCCAGCTTCGCGCCGAAGCTGATGTTGTGCTGCGTCCAGCGGCTGTCCCGTGCCTGAAGGCTCTGGATCGACCCGATGTGGAACGCCTCCGGACCGTCCGACTGCACGTGGACATGATCGAGCCTTGCGTTTTGGCCCAGCGTGACCTCGGTGACCGCGTTGTGAAGGTAGGCGCCGTCCCCGAGGCTCTGGTAGCTCTCGATCAGCGAAGCCTGGGCGTCGTCCCCGACCACGACCAGCGTGCGAGGATGACTCACGACGGCGACTCCCGCGGCCGCGGTCAGATACAGGACGTGGATCGGCGTCTCGATCATCGCTCCCGGCGCCACCGTGATCACGGCGCCGTCCTCGAAGGACGCCGTGTTGAGCGCAGTGAACGCGCGATCCTCGAATCGCGCGGAATTGCCGAAATGAGGCTCGATCTCGTCGGGTCGGGACCGGAGAACTGCGGCGAGGCTCTCGACCTGGATGCCCGAGGGCAAGCCGGTGACCTCCGACAGATCCGGGGCGTGACGGCCGTTCACCATGACGATCCGTGGGCAGCCCAGCTCGGCCAGCGCTAGCGCCGACAGCTCTGCCTTCGACACGGCGCCGCCGGACGCGCTCGCTCGGGTGAAGGTCGTCGCGGCGATCGGGGCAACGTTGGTATGACGCCACTCTTCTTCCCGGGTTGAGGGAAGTCCCAGGGTTTCGAAGCGGTCCAGCGCCGACTCGCGCAGCCGGTCGAGCCACGGGATCCCGCTCTTTTCGACCTCGGTGGCGAGGCGGGCGAGGTTCGACTCCGAAACGTCCGCTTCGGTTCCGATACGGGGCATGGATCGTTCTTCCTTTCTCAGGTGCTCGAGCTCAGCCGTTCGTGGCGCCGACTTCGGCCTCGAGCCAGCCGTAGCCCTTCTCTTCGAGCTCCAGGGCCAGCTCTCGACCGCCGGACCGCACGATGCGCCCGTCGACCAGGACATGCACGAAGTCGGGAACGATATAGTTCAGGAGTCTCTGGTAGTGGGTCACGACCAGAACGCTGCGTTCGGGGGAGCGAAGGCTGTTGACGCCCTCGGCGACGATCTTGAGCGCGTCGATGTCGAGCCCAGAATCGGTCTCGTCGAGGACTGCGAGCGCGGGTTCCAGAAGGGCCATCTGGAAGATCTCGTTCCGCTTCTTCTCACCGCCGGAGAATCCCTCGTTGACCGAGCGGTGCAGGAGCGCCTCGTCGATCTTCACGACGCCGGTCTTCTTCCGGACGAGCTCCATGAAGTCCATGGCGTCGAGCTCGTCGTCGCCGCGGTGCTTGCGAACGGCGTTGACCGCTGCCTTGAGGAAGTACAGGTTGCTGACCCCGGGAATCTCCACCGGGTACTGGAACGCCAGGAACAGCCCCGCCCGCGCACGATCCTCGGGCGAGAGCTCGAGCAGGTCCGCGCCCTGGTAAAGCACCTGCCCCCCGGTGACCTCGAAGGCCTCCCGGCCGGCCAGGACCCCGGCGAGAGTGCTCTTGCCGGAGCCGTTGGGCCCCATGAGGGCGTGCACCTCGCCCTTGTTGATCGCGAGATCGATCCCTTTCAGGATCGGCTTGCCCTCTGCGCTTGCGCGCAGATCCTTGATCTCCAGCATCGCTCGTGTTCCTTTCGTCATGCTCGCGCTCATCGTTCTCGGGTCAGCCCACGCTGCCTTCGAGGCTGACTCCCAGCAGTTTCTGGGCCTCGACGGCGAACTCCATGGGCAACTCGCGGAAGACTTCCTTGCAGAATCCGTTGACGATCATCGAGATCGCGTCCTCGGCCGACAGTCCCCGCTGCTGGCAGTAGAAGATCTGGTCCTCACCGATCTTCGCCGTCGTGGCCTCGTGCTCCACCGTCGCCGACGTGTTGGAGACATCGAGGTAGGGGAAGGTGTGAGCGCCGCACTTGTCGCCGATCAGCATCGAGTCGCACTGCGAGTAGTTGCGTGCGTTGTGCGCGTTCTTGAGGACCTTCACCTGGCCACGGTAGGTATTCTGACCCTGTCCGGCCGAGATGCCCTTCGACACGATGGTGCTGCGGGTGTTCTTCCCGACGTGGATCATCTTGGTTCCGGTGTCGGCCTGCTGGTGATTGTTGGTCAGGGCCACGGAATAGAACTCGCCCACCGAATTGTCGCCCAGCAGGATGCAGCCCGGATACTTCCACGTGATGGCGGAGCCGGTCTCGACCTGGGTCCAGGAGATCTTCGAGTTGCGGCCCTGGCACTTGCCGCGCTTGGTCACGAAGTTGTAGATGCCACCCTTGCCGTCCTTGTCTCCGGGGTACCAGTTCTGGACGGTGGAGTACTTGATCTCTGCGTCGTCGAGGGCGATCAACTCGACCACCGCGGCGTGAAGCTGGTTCTCGTCGCGCATGGGCGCCGTGCAGCCCTCCAGGTAGCTGACGTACGAGCCCTCGTCGGCGATGATCAGGGTCCGTTCGAACTGCCCGGTGTTCGCCGCGTTGATCCGGAAGTAAGTGCTCAGCTCCATGGGGCAGCGGACGCCCTTGGGGACGTAGACGAACGAGCCGTCGCTGAAGACCGCCGCGTTGAGCGAGGCGTAGAAGTTGTCGGAGTACGGGACCACGGTGCCGAGCCACTTCTTGATCAGCTCGGGGTGCTCCTGCAGCGCCTCGGAGAACGAGCAGAATATGATCCCCAGCTCGCCGAGCTTCTCTCGGTAGGTGGTCGCCACCGAGACGCTGTCGAAGACCGCGTCGACGGCGACACCTGCGAGCAACTCCTGCTCGCGAAGGGGGATGCCCAGCTTCTCATAGGTCTTGAGGAGCTCGGGGTCGACTTCGTCGAGGCTCTTCGGGCCGTCCTTGTCGGTCTTGGGCGACGAGTAATAGACGATGCTCTGGTAGTCGATGGGCTCGAACTCGACCTTGGCCCACCGCGGCTCCCTCATCTTGAGCCAATGGCGGTAGGCCTTGAGCCGCCACTCGAGCATGAACTCGGGCTCTTTCTTCTTGGCCGAGATCACGCGAATGACGTCCTCGTTGAGCCCCGGCGGTATCGCGTCCGCTTCGATGTCAGTGACGAAGCCCCACTTGTATTCCTGCTGGGTGAATTGCTCGACGGTGTCGGAAGTCGAATCCGGTTTCACTGGTCGTCCTTTCCGCTGTTCTCTGGTGTCTACTGTCCCGTGCTCTGGATCTGTGGAAGCGGTGCCGAGTGGATCAGGTGCGAGATGGGGATCTTCTCGAGGAACTCCCGCACCGCACCGCTGATCTCCTGCCACCGGCACCGGATCGGGCAGATCGACTCCTGGTCGCAGCTTCCTGGTGTCGATGCGCACTCGGTGATGCCGACCGGTCCCTCGAGTGCGCGGATGACGTCACCGACGGACACCTCCTCGGGCCGCCTCGCCAGGCTGTAACCGCCCTTCGCGCCGCGATGGGAGAGAAGGATACCCGCCCGGGCGAGGGCCTTCAGGATCTTGCTGACCATCGGCAACGGTAGCTCCGCCCACGAAGAAAGACCTCGCGCCGTGTAAATCTCGCGGCTGGGTCCCGTGGCGAGGTGCGAAAGCAGGACGATCCCGTAATCCGTTTCCCGGGTGATCCGAATCACGACCGCTCTCCTCCCCGAGGCCGAGTGCCGCCCGCCGAGCGAACGGACCGGACAAGTCTTGTTCCTGGGGTCACGCTAAAAGAGTACCGGAACGGTACTGTTTTGGCAAGGTCAGAGCGATCCGGGTCCGAAAAGCACCTCCCGACGCCGCTTATCTCGGCCGGGACCAACCCCGGGGCGATCGCCCGTCTCCTCGCGAGCGCTTTCGCAAGGTCAGAAAGAGGACAATATCGATCTCTTCTCGCGCAAACGCCGCGACGGTCGTACTTCGGAAACCACTGTAGATTGACGCGCGTCCGAGTGTATGGCGAAGCTTCAGCCTGGGGGGCTCTCAGCCGTCGTGCGGACGGACGGCGCTCTACGAACACGATATCGGCGCTCGCCGATGACCGTTTATCCATCCTGCCGATGTGAAACCGCCGGCAGGGGGGGGAGACCGATGAGGAAATACTTCGTACCGTGGATGCTCCTGGCTGTGCTGGTAGCGGCCATGCAGCCGGTCGGGGCGGGCGTCCTTCCCGCCAAGTACCGCCTCGAGCCGTTCGCGGCATCGCTGGACAAGGCCGAGGCCGCGGCCCTGGCGTCCGACGGGCGGATCTTTGTCCTCGAGAGGGTCACCGGCAACGTCCGCGTCGTGCGGGACGGCGTGCTCATGGCCACCCCGTTCGTCACGGTTCCCGTGGCGGCGAACGCGGGCACGAGCGAGGCCGGATTGCTGGGCATCGCCCTGCATCCCGATTTCATCGGGAACGGCTGGGTCTACCTGTACTACACCCACGACCTCGGGGGCTCGAGCACCAACAGGATCGTGCGGTACACCGCCCTGGGGGATGTCGGCGTCGATCCGCTGATCCTCCTCGACAACATCGGTGCGGGCCCGAGTGGAAACGACAACGGCGGCGCGCTGGCATTCGGGGACGACGGCAAGCTGTACGCCGCGGTCGGCGTCATGGAAGACGACAGCAACGCGTCGTCGTTCACGTCGCTGGGCGGAAAGGTCCTGCGGATGAACCCGGAGGACGGCTCGGCGCCGGCAGACAACCCCAACACCGAGCTGAGCGCGCCCTACGATTTGATCTGGGCACTCGGCCTGAGAAACTCCGCAGGGATCGCGTTCAACAAGGACGCAGGAACTCTGTACGTCACGGACAGCTACGGGGGGGAGGGTGCCGTCAATTGCGACGAGGTCAACGTCGTCATGGAAGACGTCGACTACGGCTGGGATTCCCTGGCGTGCGGATCGCCGGGTTACCCTCCGGCGCCGATGCAGGCCATCAATCCTAAGATCGCCGCATGGGGGCTCGTTTCCTACGCCGGGGACAAGTACCCCGGCGGTTGCTCCAACGACCCGGGCAAGAGCTGCGACACCGACGCCGAGTGCCAGATGTGCTCCGGCATCGAGAAGTCCTGCACCGCGGACGCCGATTGCCAGACGTGCAACGGCAACCAGGACCTCTTCTGCACCGGGGATATCGATTGCTCGTTCTGCCAGAATCCTCCCACCGCGAACTGCGCGAGCAACGACGATTGCAAGACCTGCGACATCAACCTGGATCGTCTGTGCGACACGGATGCCGATTGCATGCAATGCAGCAGGTCAGGAAGCTGGTGCACCTCCGACGCCGACTGCACCGGCGGCGGGAATGACAGATGCACCACGACCAATAACTGCACATCGGTGTGGCAGTGCAACATGGACACGTGCAACCAGGGCGGGTGCGTAAACGACTGCAGCGATCCGGCCAGCAACCTGTTCGTCGCCGGCGCCAATTCCGGCAGCACCTGCATCGTGCGTGACGTGCTGACCGGAGTCGATCTCGACGAGAGCGCTTCGTCGTCGGACTTCTACGTTCCCGCCGGCTCTTGCCCCACGGCCGTGACCAGCCTGGCCGAGGGAGGAGACGGGTGGGTCTACGCCACGAGCGCAGACACCGGCGGCGGCCTCTTTCGTCTGATCTACGACGACTACGGCATCGCCGAGGCCGCGCCGCGCGAGGTCGGGGACACGCCGTTCGCCCCGCTGACCCTCGGCAAGCAGGGTTCCGGTGTCGAGCTCCTGTGGGAGGACCTGAAGAAGGACGCCTGGGGATGCTCGGACAGGAGCTACTGCAGCGGCGACGTCCTGAAGTTCTGCGACGACGACGGCGACTGTGCCGGGACCTGCGTGCCTCGCAGCTGTCCGACGGGATCCGAGACCACGAAATACACGTTGTGGTCGGGGCCGTTGGTTGCGCCGTTCTCGTATGGCCACACCGTTCTGGCCGAGCTCGACGGCATCGATGCCGGCGACGCTCTGGTCTCACACGTGGAGGCCTCGATGCCCTCCGGCGATACCTACTATCTGGTCTCGGCGCGAGGCGCGAACCTGGAAGGCACGACGGGATACGACAGCGCGGCCGTCGAGAGGCCGGGCCACGCCACCACGGATCTGTGCGACGACATCGGCTACGGCGACCAGTTCAGCGACTACGAGGTGTGCGTCGGAGACGGACCCCGATCCTACCCCGATCAGAACAACAGGCTGTGGACCATGAACGACTTTCGCGGGAGAGCCGTCTTGATGTCGTTGATGCAATATGGCTGAGGCGCTTGCTATACGGAGGCCAGTTTGGCCAACGCAATGCTCGCCGATTTCGCCGACAGGGGTCTGGTCATCGTGCACTTCGTCATCGACGACGGCACCGGCGACGGCGTCGTGGACTGGCAGGACGCTCACCGGTGGGCCTACAGCGGTGCCTACTTCCCCGTCCTGGACCCGCGCATCGTCGTCCTCGCGGACCCCGACGGCAGCTCATGGGCGCGATTCTCGCAGTCGTGCTCCGATCTCACGGGCGTCCCCTTGGCGGACTGCCAGGGCACCTGCCCTTACACGCCCCAGGCCCAGGTCATCGACCAGGGCGGCGTGACCGTCTCGGATACCTGCGCGCGCCCGCCGGGCTCGTCCGAGTGCACGCAGTGCGGTTACAGCGACAGCTACTACCGGACGGTTTTGGATTCCATCCTGCCGGCGGCATGGTGCGGTGAAGCGATTCCTTGACCGATAGGCGGGATCCGTACACGAGTAAAGGGGGGGAGCGGACGAGCCGCTCCCCCTTTTTCGAACGGGCTGATCCGGGGGGCCGAACTTGAGCTGGAAGAAAGTCTGCCTGTTGCCCGCGTTTGCCTGCGCGGTCTTGTTTTTCTCGCACGCGGCCGTTTTATCGTCGGATGAGCCCGAGGCTCCGGAATCCGCCGAGCAGGCGACCGATGCCGATCTCGACGCCGTCCTCGAGACGGACCCGGAGATGTCTCCGGCATCGCCCGAAGCCGAAGACGACAAGTCGACGAGCCTCAATGAAGTTCTCGCGGGGGTCAGCGGCGTTCGCGTCGCCACGATGTGCACCAACTGCAATATCGCGGGCGTCACCATGTCCGGCCAGAGTGGCGAGAGGGTCCAGGTCTGGCAAGACGGCCTCCCTGTCATGGGCGGTCTGGGTGCGATCTATTTGTTGTCGGTCATGCCGCAGCAGGGGATCGCGAACACCGCGGTGATCAACGGCGCGGGGACCGTCCTGTCGGGCAGCGAGGCGAGCGCCGGCGCACTGGTGATCAACACGCGTCGACCGCAGGAGGATCCGACGCTCCACGCCGCGGTCGATTTCGGTAGCCTCAACTGGGGACGCCAGGAGCTTCTGGCCTCAGGAACCTTGGGCCGCTGGGGAGGGGGGCTCGCGCTCACCCACGCCAGCTCCGACGGCAGCGACCCCGACGGCGACGGCAACTTCGACATCGGGGCGTTCGACCGGGAGACCTTTGGCGGCACGGTCACGATCGATGCGTCCGAGCGCTCCTGGATCCGCCTCGACGCGCTGTACTACAACGAGGAGCAACGAGGCAGCAAGGGGGCCTACGCGGGCTCGGCGGACATCGAGCTGGGCAATTTCTATGAAGAAGACATCGACATCCTGCGGAGGGAATACGCCCTCGGGTGGGGCTATCGGTTCGAGGACAGCTCCCAGCTCACTCTCGGGGCGCGCTACGCCAAAAGAAACCAGGACACCAGCGACAATTTTCCGGGGCAAACGCAACCCTACATGCTCGTCGACGAGATCACGGAGGTTGCCGAGCTCCGCTACGAGAGATTCCTGGCGCAACGCCACCTGTTCACCGTGGGGCTCGTCTACAGCAATCTCGAGGTCGACGGTGAAATCCTCAAGACGACCGTGACCTTCCCGGACGGTCAGCGTCTCAACGACTTCATCCGTCACAAGGGCGCATACGCCGAGGCCGAGCTGTCCCTGCCCCATCGCATCAACCTGACCGCTGGGCTCAGGTGGGACGAGTACGACTGGACTCCCGGCCCGGAGTCGACGCTGAGATTCCCGATACCCGGGAGCACCGTGGAGTCACAGCTCTTACCCCGGTTCCGTGTGGCGTGGCGGGCCACGGACGAATTCTCGATGGGCTTCTCGGCGGGCTGGGGCTTCGCGGCCCCCAGGCCGGTCTTCGAGCGCGTGTGCTGCGGCGCCGCGGTGACGAGCAGTGCCTACTCCGCGGCGGAAGAATCCAAGAACTACCTTCTGGACGCCGACTGGGTGCCCTACCGCTGGCTGCGATTCCGGGCTTCCCTGTTCCTCAACGAGTTCGAGAACTTCCTCCAGAAAATGGCGATCCTCACCGCACCCGAGTACATTCCGACCTTTACCGAGGTCAACTACAGCGACTTCGCGCTCGAGGGCGCCACCGCCGGGATGGAGTTCCGTCATTTCGATCGCTTGTCCTACGGCTTCGAGTACACCTACCTGCGCACCAGCAGCGACGAGCCGATCTGGGTCAAACGGTACCGGGAAGAGTGGTACCAGATGACGATCGACCAGATTCCGTTCCACCCTTCCAACCAGGGGTCGGTGTTCGTCGGCTGGAATGATTCGAGGCGCGGGCTCACGATTTCTGCACAGGCTCTGTACACGGGGTCGATGTACGTCCAGTTCCTGAACCGGAACACGGGCAGTATCAGGGACACTTGGGCCGAGACACCGGAGTTCTGGGTTTACAACTTCAAGATCCAGGGTCGGGTCCATCGTTATCTGTCGCTGTTCGGTGGCGTGGACAATATCACCGACGAGTTCCAGCTGTGGCTGGACGACCCCAGATACGAGTACAACTGGGGGCCGCTGAGAGGCCAGTACTTTTACGCTGGCATTTCCTTCGACCTGTGATGATCGACCCGCGACGAACCGCGGCGGGAAGACCGGCATGAGCCACCACACGATCCGCATGACTCTCGTTTGCTTCGCTCTGGCCTCGCTGCCACTGGTGACGGTCTACGCGGCCGGCGGGGACGACAACGGGATCGCCTGGATGGACGATTACAAGGCCGCACTGAGCCGGGCTCGTGAGGAGAACCGCCCGGTCATGGTGGAGTTCTGGACCTCGTGGTGCCTGTACTGCGGAAAGCTCGAGAAACAGACGCTGGGCGATCCGAGGGTCGTGGAGCTGGCGAAGGAGTTCGTCTGCGCCAGGATCGATGCGGACGTTCAGAAGGCCGCGGCGGCCAGATACGAACCTCCCGGCTACCCGACGGTTGTCTTTGCGACCCCGTCGGGCGCCGAGATCGTGAAGATCAGCGGCTTCCGTGAGGCGGATGCGTTCGTGACCGTCATGCAGGCGGTCCACGAGCGAGGCCTGGAGCTCTCCGAGCTCATGGCGACTCTCGAGGACGAACCGAAGAACTTCGCCGCCCGGGTCGCCGTTGGCGAGATCTTCCTCGACCTCGGGCTTGCCGACAAGGCATCCGTGCACCTCAAGGCTGCCGCGAAGGCGAAGAACCTGGCGCCCGCCGACGAGGCTCGCGTCCAGTTCCTGCTGTGCAAGGCTGCCGTGGCCGACGACAATTACCGTCAGGCCATCAAGATGCTTCAAAAGCTGATCGACGCGGACCCGTCCGGGAGCGAGACGTCGCGCTACTATCTCGAGCTGGCGCGGGCCTACGCCGCCTCGGGCAAGGACGACAAGGCCGAAGAGGCCTACGCCCAGCTTGCTCGACTCTTCCCCGGCTCGCCCGAGGCCCAGATCGCCTCGAACCGGGGCCAGTGACGGCCTCGGCCGCATTTGAGATCGAGCCCCGGTCTGGTAACATCCGAACCCTTCCCAGCAACGCGTACCTGGAGGTATGACGCCGTGCGTATCATCGGATACTTCGCCGCCTGTCTGATGGCCGTCACCCTGTTCGCCACCGTACCCGGTGCCGAGACCGAACCCGCCGCCTCCGACCTCGCGGAAGAGGTCGAGGTTCGCCTGGTCTTGATCGAGACGGTCGCGCTGGACACCTCGGGCAACACCATCCCGGACATGGCCCGTGACGAATTCCAGCTCACCGTGGACGGCACGATCACCACGATCGACACCTTTGACGTCCTCTGCGAGTCGGAATCGGGAGAATCGGCATCGGTGGGGCCGCGCGGGGTCGTGTTCGTCTTTGACTACTACTACCTGGCGATGAAGGACCGCGGCAGGACTCTCGAGACTGCCAAAGAGATGATGCGGGCAGGGATCGGTCCGAACGAGCAGATCATGGTCGCCGCCCTCGCCGGCGGTCTCCGGATCGAGCAGCGCTTCACCGACGACCCCGGCGAGGTGGTCAAGGCGCTCGAACGCATGGAATACGACTCTTCGCTGTTCGCCAGGGACCTCAGCGCGTCCACCGGGAATGAGTACTTCGACGATCTCGGGACCCTCATGGACGTCCTGGCGCAGTACGACGGGCCCAAGGCCGTGGTGCTGTTCTCGCCGGTGCTCTCGCGAGGCGATGTCAAGGTCGCCCAGTTCGACGATATCGCCGAGCGGGCCGCGTCGGCGAGGGCGGCGTTCTATCCCGCCTATGCGCGATGGATGCAGGCGCCGTCCCCCAGCCACGGTCTGCGCCAGAAAGAGGGCGGGGCAGGCGGCAAACGTATTCTTACCGAACTGGCAGTCGACACTGGCGGACGGGTGCCGCCGAGCACCAACGACCTGTACGTCGCCCTGGACCATGCGAGGCTCGACCTCAACTGCCAGTACGCCATCGGGTACAGGATGGAGCAAAGTGAGGCCCTCGCATCGCACGGGCTCGAATTGGTCTCCCGACGCTCCGGGGTGACGCTGAACCACCCGGCGCGGATCCGCTTCCACTCCGACGAGGAAGAGAAGCAGGCGTTGCTGCGGGCGGCTTTCGCTGACCCGGAGCGGTTCGAGAATCCGCTGGTGCGGGCGGTCGTCTCACCGGTCCAGCCGTTGTCGCGAAAAAGCTGCGAAACACTCTACGCGTTGCACTTCCCGTCGCCCGCGGGCGCGACCGGGGCCACGATCGAACTTGTCGGCACCCTGGCGCGCGAGGGCAAAGTCAAGGTGGAGGAATTCAAACGACAGGTGAAGATCCCCGAACCCAAGTCCGGGGATTCGGTGCCGGTGACGCTCTTCGGGATCCACGCTCTCGATGCCGGAGACTACACCTTCACGGTGACGATGTCGTCGCCTGACACCGACCACTTCGCGGCGACCCGCGTCCGATTCGAAGTGCCCCCGGCCCCGAAATCCGCCGCGTTCATTCGAGGACCGCTCCTCGCGCGTGTGGTTACCGAGGGCGTGCGAATTCGAACCGATCAAGAAGAGCAGCCGGGCCTCGACGACATCCTGGACGACAACGAGAGCTTCGAGCCCCTCGTGGTCCACGAGGTGTCGTCTGCCGACGCGCTGCTCGCCACCTGGTCGGCCTGCGCCGGGACCAAGCGGGTTCCCGAGGGTGCCGTGGTGACACGGCGGGTGACGACCGAGGACGGCGGGTCCGTCCACGAGCTCGAGCCCATCCCGTTCAACCCCGAGGGCGAGGACATGCTGTGTCAGGTCCATCTCGATCGTGTCGCGGGCGACACCCTCGTATCGGGAGAGTACCGCTTCGAGGTCGCGGTCTCGAGCCCGAGCACCGGAGACAATCTCGCGGTCCAATCCGTGCCGCTGCGGGTAGACTGAAGACGTCGCGGTCAACCGGGCCATGGATGAACCGCTCGCCGGCTAAACCGGCTCTGGAGATCACGTGAAGGTCGGGATCGCTGCGGTCTCGGTGGGCATCGCGTTGCTGTCGCCGGTCGCGGAGGCACAGGAATGGGTCGAGGTCGACTACGGCGCGATCGTCGACGGCCGCCGGCTGACGCACTCCGGAGAATCGGTAGCAGGTCTCCTCGAGAGCCTCGGCGGCCGGCCGCTTCCGCAACCCGGCGAGCGGCCGGCCGACGCGCTGGCCTACCGACTGCTGGATCCGGTGCTGGAACCGTACGCCTTCGTCCTGAGCGACGCGCTCGATTCCCTGGGTGCCGCTCCCGATCCCCCGATGCTGGAGGTGGGGTACCTGTACGTCCCCGGATCGCGTCAGCCCGCGTGGGCCGAGCTGCTGCGCTCGAGGCGCTGGATCGTGGAGAGCGACGGCGCGGGTCGGCTTCGTGTCTGCCTCCCGTGGAGCGAGGGTGCCGCCGGTCAAGGGTCGAGCGACAGCGAGGAGGCGGGGCGGCAGGCGTGGGAAGAGGCGTGGCCGGTGATGCGCCACATCCTCGAGGCCGAGCGCCGCAGGTTGGCCCGCGATGCCGAGCCGGAGGCTCCACCGCCGACCGTGGACGTCGAGGTGCACCCCTACGTCCACCGAATGGCTCGAACCGTTTTCCTGCTCGGCACGCGCCCCTACCGGACGCGGGTCGACGACACTCGAAGTGACGGTCGGAGTCCGCCGCTCGACCTCGAAGCGTGGCAGAGGTTTCTCGACAGCGGGCTTCGCCTCGAAGGGGCTCGCCTCGAGGGTGACGGCACCCTGCGGTTCCTGGGAAGCGAAACCTCTTCCCCGCCGCGGCTTCTCGGAGGACCCGTCGAGCTGTCGGATCTCGCGGTGGCCTACCGCGCCGTCTTTCACGGCGGCCTGGGGGAGCCGTACATGAGCCTCGACCGCTCGCGGTGGCCCCAGGATTCGATCGTCAACTACGGCGGCAGGTTGCGGGACACGCGGATCGGGCTCGTCAGCCTGCTGTGCGATATCCGGTTCAAGACCTTCAGTCTCGGGATCGACGTCTTCGAGGCTGCCGACATCCGTGACCGGATCCGGGAGCAGTTCGACGAGTTCCGGACCCATCTGGAGCAGTTCTCCGCCGATCCTCGCTCGCTCCAGGTATCGGGACAGCAGACGCGACTATGGTTCTATCCCGACAACGTCGACCTGACCCTGTCCGCCCAGGGCGACATCCTGGTCGTTCGGAGCCCGAGGATGACCGCCGCCTCGGAGCGTCTGGAAGAGCGGACCTGGCAGTCCGCCCGTAGCGAGGATCCTCCCTGGACGCGGGCGACCGTCGCGGCCATCAACCGGAACTACGACGATCTCGTGGCGCTCTTTCCCGAGCTCAGCGACCTCGACCATGTCGTCCGCTTGCTGTCGCTGTTCACCTGGCTTCGTTTCGCCCGCGACGAGGGGCAGCCCGTGCCCGACCTCGACGCGTTGATGGCCGTCGAGCTTCCCGCGCAACCCACCGATCGAACGTTTCACCAGCTCCTCGCATTCATCGCCCTCCCGCAGCCCGGCGGCCAGGGAGCGGTGGCCGCCATCGAGCGGTCGGCGGTGGCACAGGCGCTCGACCGGCTCCGACCGCCATCGGGTCTGCCGCTTCCCGCAAGGCAACGATTCGATCGCGCCCTGGCGAGTCTCGACCGCGCACGACCCGATCAGGCGTCGCTGGCGAGCGATCTGGCATCACTCGATCCCACGACCCTCGGCGACGACGATCTCGACCTTTTCTCCTATCGCGCCGATCGGCTCCGCATGCACCAGCTCGTTCTCGGAACGCTTCCCGAAGAATCGGCGAAACCGCTGATGGCGCGGCAGAGCGCTGGGGAGACGCTGCGCGTCTTCAGCGTCGGCATCGGGGGGCTGGACCTCGGAATGGGACAGGCTCTCGCGCGCGCTTCCGCACAGCGCAGGGGAGTGACGTGGGGTGGAGCCTCCGAGCCCGCCGCCCCGGGGCCCGAGCGTCAGAGCGTGACCGCGCCGCCGCCGCCGCCGGGAATCGCGGTCCCTCAGGGCCCCGCAGCGCAGCGTGCCACGCCACTGCCCGGCACGGCAGCACCCCGCACCGCGACACCTCCCGGCGGTGCGCCCCCCACACGGGCCGCAGCCCCGCCGATCGTGCCGGCGCGCGAGGCGTGGCGGAAGGACCCGCCGTCACTCCCGCCGACCGTCCTCCCCGACCATGGCCTGGGCGCGTGCGGCGCCAAGGCCACCTCGTGCGAGCGTGATGGGCACCGGCTCGAGCGGGGAGTCACGAAGACCGACGCGTCACCCGTGCGCTGGCTCCTGTCGGTGATGGTGGCGGACGGACCGCAGCCGACGACCCGCAAGATCGTCCTGGACGGTGACGGCAAGGTAAGCGTCACCGAGCGACTCGACGAAGGACGCTGGCTCCGCTACCGGTTCGCGGCCGACGGCAAGCGCCTCAGCGCGATTCCCGCCACCTCTTTACCCCCCTCGGCCGTGGAGCGCCCGGTCCCTAGCCCGCCGCAGGGCCTGGTGGCGCTGGAGGTCGCGAATGCGGCGGCCGGCACGGTACGGGCGGGCTCGAGCGCCAAGCTGACCCTTTCGCTGCGCTCCGATCTGGACACACCCCTCGCCGCCGAGATCCCGAGAATCACGCTCCAGCGTCTCGTCATGGGCCGTCCGGTCGACCTCACGCCGCGACGACCGCTCCCCGGACTTTCGCCGTTGCCCGACGTTCTGGGAGAGGTACGCTCGGTCCTGGTGATGCAGCGACCCGAGCGTACCCGTCCACCCTGGGACGCAGGGCGCACGCCGATCCCTGGCGAAGAGGACGCCGCTCGCCTTGCCGGCGCGCTCGGCCGGTGGTGGAGCGCGGACGCGAAGATGCGTGAGGTCGCTGTGGCGGTGGGAACCGATGCCGGGCTCTCGCCCGCCCGGCTCTCGAACTCGCCGCTGCCCGGCAAGAAGAGCTTTCTGATCCTGCCGGAGGGCGGCTTCCCGCCCCCGAGATCCGCCTTGCGTGACGCGCTCGCCGCCGCGTGGGGCGCGGGGGAGGTGAGCTCGACCCTACCGTCGAAGCCCAGTCCGCTCGTGGTCGTGGTCAGCGGCGAATCGCCGGCGCTTCTCGGAGAGCGGCTACGGGAGCTCTCTCGCGATCCACGGATGAAGGGAAAGCTCCTCGCGGTCTATTCCCTCGGCGGCCCGGTGCGACTCGATCTACCCGCTTCGCTGCTCTCGGAAGGCAATCTCGCCGGTCTCGGAGTCGCCGTGGCATCTCCGGTGGGCATCGACACCACGGTTCGGGAGATGGAGGTGCTCGGACGGGCGCTCGTCGAGACCGAGGGCAAGGCGCGAGTCGAGCGGTTGCCGAGCCCGTTCGTCTGGTTCTACTGATCCCCGCCGGTCACGACAGCGGCGCCGCCGGCCGCGAAGGCTTCGAACCGGGGATCTCTTCCAGCAGCTTCTCGGCGTACGCACGTTCCGACGGCTCGAGCTCGGACCGACCGAGCATCAAGCGCGCCACGCCCTGGGCGACCTGCGGGTCCAGCTCCCTCGCGGCGCGAGCGATCCTCATGGCAAGGTTGCCGGTCATGCCGCTGCCGGCCTCGAGCATCGCTCGCCGCAGCGCGATGGCGGCCTCGTCACGCCTGTCGTCTCGCGCGAGCAGCTGACACAGGCGAACCAACAGCTCCGGTCCCGCGGGCGGGCACGCTACACGGACGTTGACCTCGGTCCAGTGGGCGAGGGCGATCTCGGCTCGTCCACCTCGCAGCTCCGACTCGACGAGTCGAACCATCGCCGGCGCCGCCTCTTCCGGCCGCCCCAGGTCGGAGCACAACGACCAGTAGGCGAGGACGGCGTCTTCGTTGGACGGGTCCTGCTGGACCAGCGCGGCGAGCGCCCCGACGGCCTCGTCGGTCGCGCCACGAGAGTGGGCCTCGAGAGCCTTCTCGATCTCCGAGTTATCGACGTGAGTGTGGCATACCTTGGTCTCGATCGCCGAGTCCAGGAACCGTTCCTCGACCTGGAAGTGCTTCATGCCCCAGGCAACGCCGACGCCGAACAGGAAGCCGCCGACGTGCGCCCAGTACGCCACGCCTCCGCCGGCTCCCGAGCTGAGAGAGTCGGTCAACGTGGCGAAGAAGACCTGCTGCGCGAACCACAGTGGGAGCATCGTCCACGCCGGCGCGTCGAAGGTGCCCCGAATGATGATCCCGAACATGTAGAAGAACCGGATCTTGGTTTGCCAGTAACGAACCAGAAAGGCGCCCATCACCGCCGCCACCGCGCCCGACGCGCCGATCATGGGGGCGGCCGAGTCCGGGTATCGGAGGATATGGGCGAACGCCGCGAACAGACCACCGAGGAGGAAAAAGCCGGCGAAGGCGGGGCGTCCCCAGACATCTTCGATGAACGGAGCAGCCAGATAGAAAATGAAGAGGTTACCGATGAGATGCAGCCAGCCGCCGTGCATGAAGATGTGGGTGAAGAAGGCGTGGACCGCGGGGTTGGCGGGGACCAGGCCCCAACGGTTGTAGGTCTCGACGCCGAGGGTGGCCAGGGCCTTCTCGGTCAGCTCGTCGAGACGCGCTTGCTCGGCCTCGACGTCCGCCTCGTCCATCGGTGGTGGGATCGACTCACGAGTCGCGGCGAAGAAAGCGTCGCCTTCCGGGCCGGATGCGCCGATCGCTTCCTCGAGGGGGGGGTCGAGCTCGAGGTAGGGATGCTCGAAGTAGTACTCGAGTGCGGCCCACAGCTCGTCGACCCCCTCGTCCATGGCGGACGACGAAGGCTTGGTGACGAGGAAGGCCAGCACGCACAGCGCCATCACGGCGAAGCTGACCCACGGGAGCCTGCGGACGCTGCTTTCCTCGTGGCCGATCGGCAGGATCATGCAAACCCCCGCCCGGGGTCGTGCGACGACCCTCAGCCGAATATAGGCTCGGCGGGGGAGGGGGCCAGTCAGGCTTTCGCCGTCTCCTGCCCGGCCTGCTCGATGGTCTGCTGGAGCTCGCCGGACTCGTACATCTCGGTGACGATGTCACACCCGCCGACGAACTTGCCGCCGATGAAGACCTGCGGGATGGTCGGCCACTGGGTGTGGGCCGACACCGCCTGCCGAATGACGGGATCGACGAGGACGTTGCGGACCTGGTAGTCGACGCCCAGCCGGTTGAGGATCTCCATCACACGATGGGAGAAGCCGCACGCGGCCATGTTCTTCTCGCCCTTGGCGTAGACGAAGATCGTGCTGCCGGCAATATCCTTCTTGATCTGCTCGGCCCACTGATCCATGGAATCGGTCGTCATGATTTCTCCTTTGATCCGGGTCTAGCCCGAGATCGACTCTGGAAGGCGGGTCTTGAGCGATAACGCGTGCATCGCTCCACCGAGCAGGTCCGAGACGGCGGCGTAGACCATCTGGTGCTGCTCGACCCGACTCTTGCCCGCGAACTGCGGTGCCTCGACGACGGCCTCGAAGTGGTCGAGCCCTTGAAAGGTCCCGACCTCGACGCGTGCGCCGGGCAAAGCCGCCTCGATGCGGCGACGGACTTCGTCGGTGCTCACCATCTTTGAAAGCTCACGATCCCCTCGACCGACGAGTATAACACTGAGGGCCAGCCCAGGCGTCCGGCCGATCCCCCGCGGCACGAACTCGCCTCACGGTTGACAGGCCGCGCAGCGGCTCCCTATGCTGGCCGCCACCGGAAATGAAATGAAACGCATCAAGAACTTCATCGGCGGCGAGCCCGTGGACTCCCTGGCCGGCGCGTTCATCCACAGCGTCGAGCCGGCCACGGGAAAGGTCTACTCCGAGCTTCCCGACAGTGACGATCGCGACGTCGACCGCGCCGTCGAGTCGGCCAAGGCGGCGTTGCCGGCCTGGTCGTCCGCGCCGGCCGAGGACCGCTCGCGGATTCTCCTTCGGGTCGCCGAGCTGATCGAAGCCAATCTGGACGACCTGGCCCGGGCCGAGAGCATCGACACCGGCAAGCCGCTCTCCGTCGCCCGTAGCGTGGATATTCCGAGGGCGGTCAAGAACTTTCGGTTCTTCGCCACCGCCATCGTCCACTTCGGCAGCGAATCCCACGCCACCGACCGCGAGGCGATCAATTACACGCTCCGCCGCCCGCGCGGCGTCGTTGGATGCATCTCTCCGTGGAACCTTCCGCTCTATCTGCTCAGCTGGAAGGTTGCGCCTGCCATCGCCGCCGGAAACACCGCCGTGGCCAAGCCCTCGGAGCTGACGCCGATGACCGCCCACCTGCTCGGGATCCTGTGTCGCGAGGCCGGCCTTCCTCCCGGTGTGCTCAACATCGTGCACGGGCTCGGTGCCAAGGCCGGGGCGGCGATCGTTGCGCACCCGGACGTTGGCACCCTCACCTTCACCGGCGGCACCGTCACCGGCGCCGAGATCGCCCGCACGGCGGGGCCGATGTTCAAGAAGATCGCCCTCGAGCTCGGCGGCAAGAACCCGAACATCGTCTTCGCCGACGCCGACATGGAGCGGGCGATCCCGGGAAGCGTACGGGCGGCGTTCACGAACCAGGGGCAGGTCTGCCTGTGCGGCTCGCGCATCTTCGTCGAGGAAAGCGTCTTTGCCGAGTTCGTGCACCGCTTTGTCGCCCAAGTCAAACGGCTCAGGGTCGGCGATCCTCTCGACGCCGACACCGACCAGGGGGCGCTGGTGTCGAAGGCCCACCTCGAGAAGGTGATCTCCTACATTGCCCTCGCCCGCAAGGAAGGCGGCGAGATTCTTGCCGGTGGCGGCCCGCCGGAGACGATTGCCGACCGCTGCCGCGACGGCTACTTCGTGGAGCCCACCGTGGCCGCCGGGCTCGGCGCCGCCTGCCGCGTCAACCAGGAGGAAGTCTTCGGCCCCTTCGCCACGGTCATCCCGTTTCGCGACGAGGACGAGGCGGTGGCGTCGGCCAACAGCACGCCGTACGGGCTCTCGGCGTCGGTGTGGACCCGGGACCTCTCCCGTGCCCACCGTCTTGCCGACGCCCTCGAGTCGGGCACCGTCTGGATCAACTGCTGGCTCCTTCGCGACCTCCGTGTGCCCTTCGGGGGCATGAAGCACAGCGGGGTGGGTCGTGAGGGAGGGGAGGAGGCGCTGCGCTTCTTCACCGAACCGAAAAACGTCTGCATCCACTATACCAAGGAATCCTGACGATCATGAACGACGACGAGAAACGGGAAACGGTGGTCAGCAGCCGGGCACCGGAAGCGGTCGGCGCCTTCCCGCACGCCAAGCGCGTCGGGAACCTGCTGTTCCTTTCCGGTATGGGTCCGCGCCAGCGCGGCACCCAGGAGATCCCGGGCGTCTCCTTCGGTCCCGACCGCGAGGTCGTCGCCCACGACATCGAGGCCCAGTGCCGCTCGGTCTTCGACAATGTCCGCACCGTTCTCGAGGACGCCGGGTCGAGCTGGGACCGCATCGTGGACGTCACGGTCTTCCTGACCGACATGAAACAGGATTTTTCGACGTTCAACCGCATCTACGCCGAGTACTTCGCCGACAACCAGCCCAGCCGCACGACCGTCGAGGTCGGCGCCCTGCCGACCCCCATCGCCATCGAGCTGAAGGTCATCGCCATCGTTGACTGAGAAAAGACCGCGCTCCAGGTCGGCACGTGACCCGGTCACCGGCGACGACCTCGTTCGAGAGGCCGAGAAGTACCTGGTCCCGAGGCAGACGCCCTTCCCGTCTGTCTTCATCGATTAGCAATAATTGTGCCACTGCGTTGCAAGGGTCTCTTGACCTCGTCGTTCGAGGAGTTTAGGCTGATCGCAATTCTGAGGACGACGACGAGGTGCTTGGGAAGGTGAGAGGGGCAATTTCAAGAAAGGGCCACCCGGTAACCCGGGACACGTCGGGGCTCCCGAGTCGCTCCGAACAATCCCGAACGCCTGCGAGCAGTTTGTATGGTCGGCGAGGTTTCAGCGCTGGTGGAAGTTCTCTAGAGTATTCGAGCCGGTAAGTATTCGAGGCTCCGCCTCAAAGGAGAAGGCTATGTCGAAGGGCTTGCGGATCGCCACGGTCTTGATGGGATGTCTCATGTTGTCTCTCGGCGCCCACGCCGAGGCGCCGAAGTACTCGTTTGCACAGATTTCGTACTCGTTCATCGACGTCGATCATGAAGAATTCGACCAGGGGTCCGGCGGCGCCATCGCGGGTTCCTATGGCTTCGACAACTTTCAGTTCTTCGGTGCTTGGGGAGTCAGCACGCTTGACTACAAATACGAATCCACGTTCACGGACGCGACCATGACCGAGTCGATCGATCTGACCGAGTGGTTGGTCGGTGGCGGCTGGCACGGTACGTTGGGCGAGCCGGCCGACCTGGTGATCGACTTCGGCTACCTCAACCAAAGACTGGGCGGCGATATCGATACCGATGAGAAGACTACCTTCCAGGGTTACTTCGCGGACATCGGCATCCGCTGGCGGATCGTCAAGCCCTTCGAGATCAACGCGTTCTACACCTATGGCGACCTCGATGAGCCTGTGGGCGCCTTTTCGACGTACGAGCTCAACGCGCTCGGCTACATCGGTCGCGTCGTGGTCGGTGTCGGATACGAAAAGCGCTCCTGGGACGAAGACGAGATTGGTGACTGGGATGTAGGCACCGTGTTCGTACGCTACAACTTCGGGAAGAACTGATCCGGCGCTGCAAGCTCTTGACATTGACCGAGGCAACCCCCTGACGAGGGTGTCCCGGCTTCCAGGCGTTCTCTCGACGTCACATGGATGCGGGGCTCTCGTCGGGGGCGTCGCGGTCGGGCTACGGAGCCGTTACCGCGATTGAAGCGTTCTCGCGCGGCCCGGGCCTTTTCCAAAGACCGACGGGCCTCCTCTTCCAAGCAAGATCGTGTTCGACCTCGGAGTGTTGTATGAGGTTCTCCGAGGCTCCGCCTCTTTCCGTACTCGCCCTGCTCGTCGTCGTAGCTTTGCTCGGCGTCTGTTCCGGCACGCTTCCGAACGCATTCGCTGACGACCCTGCTGTACCCGATCCGGAATCCGAACTCGACATTCCGCTCGTGTGGGTCGCCTCGAGCGGCTTCAGCAGCATTCAGGGCGTCAACGACTGGTCGTACCGCTTCGAGGAGAGTCCCGGCAAGCTGGAAGACCTCACCTGGAATCCCGAGCGTTACTGGGAAGCACCGGCGAAGGCGGAGGGGCCCAGGATCTCGGCTACGGAACAGGCCCCGGCAACCGGGCACCCGATCGTCCGTTCGTGGCTCGCTCCTTACAGCGGCACCGTCCGGGTGGAGGGTCGCGTCGCCATGGCGGCCGAGGCCTGTCCGGAGGGTCCGACCGCGAGCATCCGGCACAGGGACCGTGTCCGGTGGGAACGAGCCCTGAAGGACGGGACATCCGCGAGTCACCAGGAGACGATCGAGGTGGCCCGAGGAGACATGATCGGGTTCCGGGTTGTCCCGGGCGGTGGGCGCGGTTGCGCGACGGTCACGTGGGATCCACGGATCACCTACCTCGAAGGCCCCGCTTGCTGGCGGCTGGCGTGGAACGACGAGTTCAACGACCCGACGCTCACCGCTCCCGACCCGGCCAAGTGGCGGGTGTGGGATGACGACAAGGCCCCCTGCGTGGGGTGCCCGGACCTGACGGTCTCCGACGGTGAGCAGCAGGACTGGCTGATCGACACCTGGCAACGGGCCGACAACATCGTCGTCGCCGACGGTGTGGCTACCCTCCATACCCGACACGATGGCCCGGGCCGACAGCCGTTCAGTGGCGGCATGATGGACACCCGCGGCCGCATCGAGCCCAACGGCGGTGTCGCACCGGCGGTGCGTCTCGAGGCGAGGACCCTTCGGAGCGCGGGGGAATCCGTTCACCCGGCATTCTGGACGCTGGGTGGCACGGATGCCGTCCGCGCCTACCAGTGGGACCCGACCGAGCTCGACGCGCCCGCAGCGCACGGTCGAAGCCAGACCGTCGCATCCCGCGAATTCTCGCCTTCCCAGGGGGGTGGAAACTGGTACTACGAGTTCGTCGGCGACGACGCTACGTATCGGCCCCTGGACTACAACGCCGGCGCCAAGCGGTGGGAAAACCAGGCCAGGGCACGGTACCTGCGAGTCACCCGGGCCTACCAGGTACCGGATGACGGTTTCGCGGTGGCCCGGTCCTGGCAAGCTCCCCACGCGGGAAGGGTCCGCGTGACCTTCGAGAAGGCCGAGCTGGTTCGTGACGACTGCGGCGATGGGGCTCGGTTCAGCATCAGGGTCGGGGCCGAGGAGATTGTCGATCCCGACGACGAGAGGGTCGAATGGACGCGTACCTTGAAGCGGGGCGGCCGTGTGGGGTGGACCTCCCGGCTGATAAGTGTGAGGAAGGGCGAGCGCGTTCGTTTTCGGGTCGACCCCCTGGGCGATGGGTGCGATCGTGCGAGCTGGGATCCGACGATCGAGTACCATCAGTGGCCCGCCCGGGGAGAGCTCGACATCATGGAGCACCCTCCCGGGGTAGCGGCGTCGGTCGGTGCCCACACGCCGGCCTTCAACCATACCCTCGGCAACGCCGTCACCCGAGGGGTCCGCGATCGAGCGATCGACCCTTCGGCGTGGCTGGTCTCGTGGGTTGACTGGTATCCCGATCGGCTGGAGTTCTTCTTCTACGAGTCCAGGCCCGGTGAAGCCGGCCCGGCCGAGCCCTTCGTCGTGTACGACCACATCGACGGACCCGACGAATGGCCGTTCGACCGGGGCCACTACCTGATCTTGCACGACAAGATCAAATCCACGGGCCCGAACGGCACCGAACGCTCCCTGCCCGCCTTCCCCACGGCCTTCCGCGTGGACTGGGTGCGGGTCTGGGAGTACACCTGCGGCGACTCGAAGGAGCCCGGCGAGTAGGCGCTATTCCGGAAAGATCGCCGGAGGCGCGTCCTGGTAGCCTTCGCCGCTGAGGGCCTCCATGAACGCGACCAGCGCGGCGCTCTCCGTCTCGGTGAGACCGATCTTCGTGATCTTGGGCGACAGCCACGGGTTGGCGTCGCCGCCGCGGTCGTACAGGGCGACGACTTCCTGCAACGTCGCGACGCTGCCGTCGTGCATGTAAGGTGCGCGGCTGGACACCTCGCGAAGAGTCGGCGTCTTGAACGCGCCGCGATCCGCGTCGTTGCCCGTTGCATCGAATCGCCCCTGGTCTTTCAACGCGTTGGCCTCCGGATCCCAGCCCACGCCGAGATTGTGGAACTGCGCATCGGTGAAGTTGGGGCCGAGGTGGCACTGGTTGCAGAGGGCCTTCTCGAAGAAGACGTAGTGTCCCAGCTTGACCTGGGCATTGACGTGCTTGCCGTCAACGAGCTCGAGCTCGTCGAGGTTGACGTTGCCCTCGAAGTCGATCACGGCCTCGACGTCGATGGAGGCGTCCGCGGGGTCAGGCTCCGCTTGCCAACGGTCCCAGGGTGAGTTGCCGCTGAACCTCGTGCGCTCGTAGTCGGCGAGGGCCTTGCCGATCCTCTCGATGTCAATCCCGTCGTCGCCGAACGCCTCGGCGAAGTAGGGCCGGTAGCCCTCGATCGCCCGGACCTTGTTCACGACGAAGTCGTGATCCGGCATGGACATCTCGACCGGGTTGACCATCGGTCCGATGGCTTGCTCTTCGAGTGAGGCCGCGCGGCCGTCCCAGAAGCGGTGCGGTTCGATATCGAATGCCGCGTTGAGGACCGGTGGAGCCTTGCGGTTGCCCTTCTTGCCATCGACTCCCGTGGACACGGGCGTCGGCTCGGAGAAGCCATGGTCGGGCCGGTGGCAGGTGGCGCAAGACACCGTGTCGTCCGCGGACAGTCGAGGATCGAAGAACAGCCACCTGCCGAGCCGCACCTTCTCGGGTGTCGGCGGGTCGGCGAGTTCGGCGAGGACTCCCTCGATGCCGAGCGGAGGCGCCGGCAGGGGAACGATCGGATTCGCAGCGTCGAGAGCGGCCGGGTCAGCCGAGGTCGTCAGGGCCACCGTCTCGGGTGAGGAGGTCGTACGGCTCGCATCCTGGCAACCGGCGGCCACCGCCGCCAGGATCATCGCAACCGCAATCAACGTCCCGCGTGTACTCATGATGTCTCCTCCTATGGCTCCAGATGCAGCGGAATGACAATCGGTCACAAAGTAATCGTCCGTCAGTAGCTGGTCTCCCCGAGCTTTACCTTGCCGCGAAACGTCCAATACACGATCCCGGTGTAGGCCAGCACGAATGGCAGGCCGGTTCCGGCGATGATCAGCCCGATCACCAGCGTGGTCCGGCTGGACGAGGCATTGTAAATCGTCAGACTGTGCGCCGAGTCGTTGCTTGCGGTGACCACGTTCGGAAAGAGAGCCAACGCGAGCAGGCACACCATGGCTACGATGGTGAGCGACGACGAGATGAATGCCTGGGCGTACCTTCGGGCAAACAGCGCGCGCGGAATGTTGGCGATGGCCAGCACGTTGACGACGACCACGATGGCCGCCCATCGGAAGTGCTCGAAGTTGGCGGTCGCCCTGGGGATGGCGACCAGGGTGTACATCGTGGTGAGCATGTAAAGGACCAGGAACGAGCCCCACGAGTGCCACATCCACCGCCCGAGGCGCTCTTGGACGGCGCCCTCGGTCTTGAGGTACAGGAAGATCGCACCGTGCATGGCAAACAGCGCCACGGCGAGCAACCCCACCAGAATGGCGTAGGGACTCAGCAGGTCCGAGAACCGCCCCGTGAACAACCCACGCTCGTCGAGGGGAATCCCCACCAGACCGCCTCCGACCGCCACGCCGAACATGAAGGTCGCGAGCAGACTCGAGCCGAAGAACCCCAGATCCCACAGGCGTCGCCACGTCGGTGATGTGGATTTGCCCCGGAACTCCAGGCTTACCGCGCGAAGGATGAGGGCGCACAGCAGCATCATGAACGGCACGTACAACGCCGAGAGCAGAGTGGCGTAGGCTTCGGGAAACATCGCGAACAGCGCGCCGCCGAAGGTGACCAACCAGACCTCGTTGCCGTCCCACAACGGGCCGATGGCGTTCACGAAGATCCTCCTCTCCCCGTCGGTTCGAGCCAGGGGGTGGAGAATCCCGACGCCGAGGTCGAAGCCGTCCAGAATCGCGTACCCCGCGAGCAGCGCGGCCAGGAGGACGAACCAGATGAGGGCCAGTTCCATGGATGAGTTACTCCCGGCCGCCGGTCAGCGACTCGGTGTGGCTGACCCTCGACCCCATCGCACCGGGTAGATCCTTCGTTCCGCGGGCGGCATGGGCATGCTCCCCCCCGTGGGGCCCCGCCTGGATCTTGGCGTTGAGGACGTACAGCCACAGCAACAGGAGCAAGCCGTAGAGCAGTCCGAACATCACCATCGAGCCCAGCACCTGCCCGGAAGTCACCACCTCGCTGACACCCTCCGAGGTCCGCAGGCCGGCGACGCGCTCGCCAGTCGTGCCGTCCTCGAGAGTGACGGTCGCGGTGGCGTACTGCACGTGGCCCTCGGAGTTCAGGACGAGCGCGCCGTCCGCGTCCCGAACCATCGGAGGCTGGACGATCCACGGCTGGCGCCCGACCTCGGCCGCGACCCAGCCGAGCTGGTTCGCCGCGACGGCGCCGGTCACCGCGAAAACGAAGATCCACAGCAGCCACCGGCTCTCGAACAGGCGTCCGCGCCAATGAAGGACCGAGGCGACCAGCGTCAGGGCGACGAAGAAAAACCCGAGTCCAACCATGGCATGGTAGGAGACAAACGGGACGAGAACGGGAGGTCGATCCTCATCTCGGAAGCGATCGAGCCCGATCAAGGGCTCGTCGAAGCTTTCGTGGATCAGGAAGCTCAGTCCCCCGGGTATGGACAGGCTGAAGGCAACGCGCTCCGCCTCGGCATCCGGAATGCCGAACAGATTCAGGTCCGCCGGTCCGGTCCGGAAATGCCCTTCGAAGGCGGCCAGCTTCGCGGGCTGCTCACGGTAGACGTTTTTGGCCTGGAAGTGTCCGCTGGCCACGGCCGCCAGGCTTGCGAGCGTCGCCACCAGCAGCGCGCCCGCGAACGAGCGGCGAGCGAACTCGACGTGCCGTTGCTTCAACAGGTACCAGGCGCTGATGCTCATGATGAAGAATGCGCCGAGGATGAAGCAGCCGATCAAGACGTGGAGCAGCCGGTGCACCGAGGACGGATTGAATACCAGCGCCCAGAAATCGACGATCTCCGCACGAGTGACCGGTTCCCCACCGACGACCCACGGCTGCCCGTCTCTCACCATCTGTACGACGTGATGTCCTGTGGGAGTTTGCTGCCAGCTGTTGGCGACCACGATCCAGACCGACGAGAAGATCGAGCCCAGGGCCACCATGATCGTTGCGAAAAAGTGCGTCCGAGGTCCGACGCGGTCCCAACCGAAGACCAGAACGGCCAGGAAGCCCGATTCGAGGAAGAACGCGAAGATTCCCTCCGCCGCCAACGCCGAGCCGAACACGTCGCCGACGAATCGGGAGTAGGCGCTCCAGTTCGTTCCGAACTGGAACTCCATGACGATTCCGGTGGCCACGCCGATCGCGAAATTCAGTGCGAAGATCTTCGTCCAGAACCTGGCCGCGGTCTCGTAGACCGGATCGCCCGTCCGCAGGAAATTACCCTCGAGATAGACCAGAACGACACCCATTCCGATCGTCAGCGGCGGAAACAGATAATGGAACATGATGGTCAGGGCGAATTGCAGTCGGGACAGAGTGACTACGTCCATGAGCAGGTGATACTCGTGGCCCTGAGAGACGGTGCGCCAGCCTCGACGCGAGGCCTCAGATCGCCGAATGAAACAGAATCCTAGCCTGCGGATCCGCCTTTTTCAATCCCGTGGCTGGCGACAGGCCTGACAGACCGGGTGCGGGGCTCATGCAGCCGCGGTGAGAACGTTGCAGGCTCCCGTTGGACACGCGCTCCCTATAATGCCGACGGGTGGTGCGATGACGCTGGAGTTCAGCCATTGCCGCGGGGCGCTCGTGGGTGGGCTCTTGGCCGTCGCCGCGTCGCTTCCGGTCGCCGGGGACGCCCCGGTGCACAGCGCCGACGAGCTCGAGGAACGGGCCCGGGTCCGGGTCCACGCCGCACGAGTGCGGATCGAGCCCACTTCGAGGGCGAGGCCGGGAGAGTGTCTCGATCTCGGCATCGACGACCTGAAGGTCCGGCTTCGCGGCGAGCTCGTCGAGGGTGCCGATATCCTCGAGCTCGAGCGGGATCGACGCCCTGCCATCCACGCCCTGCTGATCGATACCAGCGGAAGCATGTTCGGGCAGCTCGATCGGGTTCGGGCGGCCGCGAGCGCCTATGTCGAACGTCTCGACCCCGAGCACGACAGGGCCTTTGTCGCGACCTTCGACGAAAGCGTGCTCCTCGCCAGCGCCGTGACCCGGGATCGTGAAACACTGCTGGCCGCCATCCGGGATATCCGCATGAGCCAGCTCACCTCGTTGAACGACGGCCTGTACTACACGATCCTGGAGCTTCGAGCCCAGCGCGAGCGACCGGTGATCCTCTTGCTCAGCGATGGGATGGACACGGTGAGCTTCTACGAGAGACACGACGTCTACGACCTCGTGCAGCGCACTCCGGATCTGTCGGTGTTTACCATCGGTCTCGCCCTGCCGTACTTGCAGTCGCGTATGGCCCCGGGGACCCTCTCGACCAAGCGCTTCCTCCAGAGGATCGCCTCCAAGACCAACGGGAAGTATTTCGACGTCCCGACCGCCGCGGGGGTCGAGGAGGTCTACCTTCGAATCCGCGACATGCTCGAGAACGAGGCGACCCTGAACGTGGTCGATCCGGATCCGGAAGCCGAGCCGGGGCAGCTGAAGGTCTCCTCGCGGAGCCCCGCGTGCAAGATCAAGGTCTTCAAGACCTGGGAAGCGCCGGAGGACGATCCGACCACGATGCCCATCGTCGAAGCTTCGGGCCCGCTGCCCCGACGCTTTCCGCTTCCGGCACCCCCCGACTACCGCAAGCCCTACGTCGAGTCCAGGCGCCCCACGGTCGACCCGGCGTGCCGTGCGGAGGTCGATCAAGAGGCGACGACGCTGTCGGAGAGGCCAGAGCCAGCGTGGTTCATCGAGGTCGACGGCGACCGCGTGCGAGGTTGCGGCCTCGACGTCACTCTCGACTACGGCGTGCTCTACGATCCGTACGGTCGCGCGTGGATGCACTTCAACAAGTGGATCGGGCTCAAGACGCGGCCCTTCGAGATGCCTGTTCCGCCGATCGACAAGCTCCCTGTCACGCCTGTGGCGTCGATGGACCGCCTCGCGGATCTGGCCCTCGAGCGTGTCGGTATTCCGATCGAGACCGACCCCCGCAAGGTGCCCGTGGAATCCCACGCACGGCCCTATCACGACCTTCCCGCGGTTGTACAGGGGACGCGCTTCCTCGAGATGCGCCCCCGCCTCGCCAGAGCGCTCTACGCCCACCCGGAGTACCGGAAGTGGGTCCTGGAACGGCTTCGAAGGGAGACCGAGACGGAGTTGACGGCATTGATGGACCGCTACCGGCGTCGGTTTCCGGAGACCGACGAGGCCCTGCTCGAGCGCGTCCTCAGGGAGACGGACGAGGCCCGGCGAATACAGGCTCGCGCCCGCACCCCGTCGGAGGTCGATCTCCAGCGCTGGCTGGCCGCCTGGCTCGGTGACGTCTCGGCCCACGACCTGTTCGTGGCCTGGGAGGTCGGCCTCGTCAACCGCTGGCTGGATGAAGCGCCCCCGGATATCGATTCCCTGGAGGGACGGTGGACGGCCCTGCGTGCCCTGCTGTTCGTGCCGTCCTACTCGCGCGTGCTCGGGTTGCTGTCTCCCGTTCACGATCCCGAGGCAGATCGCATTGGTTACTGGCGAGTCGTCTTGCCGAGGCCAGGGTGGATGCAGACGCGGATGAAGGGTTACGGGAGTGACCTCGATCTTTCGGACCTGCCGCTCGACCTGGTTCCGGAAGTGCCGATGGCGCTCTGGCTCTTCACCGAGATCGCGCGAACCAGGCCGGAGCTGATCGCGGGATGGCGCGAGCAAGGCTACCGCGTCGCCTCGATCGCCTACGACCTGACGTCCAAGCCCGCGAAGCACGATCCCATACGTGCCTTCCGCGAGACCCGTCTCACGCTGTCGCTCGAGACCGGGGGTGGGGAGGCCGACGGCCCGCGTCTGGAGCTGACCGCGGAGATCAGCTTCCGGAGGAAAGCCTCCGAAAGGACGCTCGAGCGCCTGGAAGTTTTCCCGCGGAGCCATCGGCGACAGGCTCTCGGGAGAGTCGATCCCGGCTTGCACTGGCGGCGGATCAAGCCCCGGACGCGCAGGGGGGCGACGTTGCTCAATGACACAGGTACCGTGGCAGCGCCGCTACCCCTCTGACATCGGGTACGCGCCGCCGATGCGTGCTGCTGGGAAGGGCCCCAGCCCTGGCCCTCACTCGTCCTGGAGCACCCCGTGGAGGGCCTGCACCACGGCGGCCATCCGGCGGTAGTCGAGGGTCTCCGGCGTGTCGGTCGAGCGGTGGTAGTTGGGGTTTCGCATCATCGCGGTGTCGGAGACCAGCACCCCGGGAAGGCCGAGCTTCCGGAACCACAGGTGGTCCGACCAGTCGACGCCGGGGACGAAGGCCGGTGCGCGAAAGGAGTAGACCGGCAGCGCATCGGCCGAGCGCATGCCCCGCTTGACGCGGCCGATCCAGCGGCCGGCGGAGGTGTCGCCGACGACCCCGATGAAATCCCCGCGCGAGGGGTAGGCAAGGCGCAACAGCGGCCCGGGGACGTGCTGACTCCCCGGCTCGTCGGAGAAGTACCCGACCAGGTCCAGGGCGATCATTAGGTCGATCTCGGTCCCGTCGTCCACCAGCTTGCGCGCGAAGTGGTGGCTTCCCATGTCTTCCGTCGAAAAAAACGGCGGCTCCTCGGTGCAGAAAGCGACGAAAATCTGCGTCCGCTCCGGAGGCTCTTCGGGGAGGGTGCCCACAAGCTCCAGCAAGACCGCGACGCCGCTGGCGTTGTCGTCGGCGCCGGGCAGCTCGCCGTAAGCGTCGTAGTGGGCCCCCACGATCACCACGCCGCGCGCCGGGTCCGTACCTGGCCGGGTCGCGATCACGTTGCGATACTCACCCTCGGACAGCCGATAGGGCTGCTCGGCGACCTCCAGCCCGGCCCGGCGGAATCGTTCGGCGATCCAGTCTGCCGCCCGGTCGAGATTGGCGGTGTTCACATACGAGCGGGGGGAGAGATCGGAGCACAGCGTCCGAACGTCGGTCTCGATCCGCTCGGCCGAGACCGGTCGCATTTCGAATCCGTCGGGCAGCCGGATCACCGCGGGCCCGCGAACCAGCAGCAACAACGTCCCCACGGCAGCCACCGCTATCGCGACGGCCACGACTACTGCCATCAAAACCCTCGGCCAACGTCGAGCCACCGTTCCAGCCTAAATGGGGACACTCTCCTTTTCTACCCCAAATGAGACCGCATCTCGGCTCGAGCCTCATTTGGGGTGGAAAAGGAGAGTGTCCCCTATAATTGGGGAGGCGTGAGCGGAGCAGAGTCGATAACTTCGGGGCAGGGGGGCGGTCGGACCGCGAAGCGGGCCGTCTTCACGATTCTCATGTTCGCCGGGGTGCTGGGTTTCCTCGAGGCGGCCGGCGCCGTCTTCTACTATCTGGTCATTCCTCGACAGCGGCGCGTGGTCGTCGAGACGGCTCTCGGCATCCGGGACCCGGAGCTCAACAGCGTCGCCCGGTACCGGCCACACCCGTATCTCAACTACGTCGGCAATCCCGACCACCTCACCGCCGACGGCGAATTGCTTCATCATCGGATCGGCATCCGGGCTACCGAGGTCGATCTGGACGCCAAGCCCGAAGGCGTCTTTCGGGTCGTGGCCGTCGGGGGAAGCACCACCTTCGGCCTGTACGTCCCCGAGACGCGCAAGGTCTGGCCGGGACTCGTAGGCATGGCGCTCGAGGAGACCTTCGGGTCCCGAGTCGAGACCGTCAACGCGGGTGTTCCGAACTACACGACCTTCGAGATGGTCGTCCAGGCCGCGATGTGGCTGCCCGAGATGGAGCCCGACCTCGTTCTCGTGCACACCGGGCTGAACGACGCCTTCACCGTCGGGTTCCCCGACGAGGGCGGACCGGACAACACCAACTTCCGGCACTCCTGGAGCTACCGGCCGCTGCCGGGCGTCGTGCGAACCGCGATGCGAGCGAGCCGTCTCGTCCGGGTCCTCGGTGCCGGCTGGCTATCGAGCAGCGGCTATCAGATCGGGGACATGACCCCGGCGATGCAGTACCCCATCCCGCCCGATGACGAGGTCCGAAGGAACGTGGAGCAGGCGACCGGAGAGTACTTCCGCCGCAATCTGGAAACACTGATCGTCCTGATCCGGCACGCCGGCGCCGAGCCGGTGCTGGTCAACATGCCGATCAACCCCGGCATGAAAGCCGAGGGCGTCTACTACGAGGCGGTCACCGAGGCGGTCAAACGAAACAACCGGATCCTGGACGAGGTCGGCGAGAGACACGGCGTGACGGTGGTGGACCTCTACAGCCGGATGATGACCCCGGAGGTTTTTGTCGACGCCGCCCACGTCGACACCGCGGGCATGATGCAAAAGGCCCAGACCGTCTTCGACACGATCCGACCGGTGGTGCAGGAGTTGCTCGGAGGGCCCGCGAGGCCCGCGGTCAACTGAGCGACCGGAGCACCGCCCTCACGGGGCTGGCGTCGAATCCGGCGAGCTTGAGGGGCAGAGCGATCAGCTCGTAGAGGCCCTCGGGAACCCCGGTCAGAACGATTCCCTCGAGGATCCCCATGTCGCACTCGAGGCACGCCCGATGGCTCGGGAGGTCCTTCGACGGAAACGGATCGATGCTCGGGGTGTCGATTCCGACCAGGCGTGCCCCGAGCTCGTGGAGCCGCACGACCAGCTCCGGCGAGAGCGCCGCGAAGTCCTCGTTGAATCGATTCGGGTCGGGGAAGGTGTCGGTGGCGAACAGCACCCGCTCGGCGCGGAGCGGATCGGGGGCCGCGTCCGCGGGAATCCGGGTGCCGCGCCGGATCCGTGGGCGAACGACCTGGCAGGGGCCGAGGTAGGTGTCGAGGGCGCGAGACTCGACGGAGGGAGCATCGGCGCCGTAGTGGCTCGGGGCATCCGCGTGGGCCCCGAGATGAACCGTGGCGTGAAGGGTCGAGAGGGTCAGATTGGCGCCAGCCTTCATGTCGAGCAGCACTTCCCTCGAAGCAGGGGTATCGCCGGGCCACACCGCGATCTCTTGGGAGATCGTGGGGGTGATGTCGTAGAGGATCTTCGAGTCGGACGTCATCGTCAAAACTCGTGGCGGATCGCCCACAGATCGGGGAAGAATGGCTTGAACAGCGTCCGCTTCAGGAACTCCACGCCGGAGCTGCCCCCCGTGCCCGGCATATTGCCGATGGTGCGCTCGACCATCTTCACGTGACGGTAGCGCCACTCCTGAAAGCCCTCGTCGATGTCGACCAGCAGCTCGACCAGGATCGCGATCTCCGGCCTGTTCTTGTACAGCCGCAGGATCTCCTTCTGGATCTTCGCGTCCGGCAGGGTCGGTTGCGTGACGGGCTTGTTGCGAAGTGCATCCGGAATCTTGACGCGCTGGCCCTCCAGGAAATCGTAGAAGTGATCCACGAGGGAGCGCCCGTTGAGACGACGGTCCAGGCGGGCTCTTTCCACCGATCCCTCGGGGAAGTGGACGACCAGCTCCGGACGCTTGTAGCCCAGAAGGAACTCCACCTCGCGGAACTGGCTGGACTGAAAGCCCGAAGCGGTCTCCAGCCTGTCGCGGAACGACCGGAACGACAGGGGAGTCATGGTCTCGATGATGTCGAGCTGGTTGACCAGGGTCTTCAGAATCATCCGGACTCGTTTCAGGGTCCCTACGGCGCCGAACAGGTTGCCCGACGAGAAATCGGCCTTGACCTTGTCGAACTCGTGGAGGAGCTGTTTGAACCACAACTCATAGGCCTGGTGGATGATGATGAACAGCATCTCGTCATGCTCCGCCGGATCCGAGCGACGATGCTGGAGATTCAGGAGCCGATCCAATGCGAGATAGCTCGTATAGGTGAGATCCCTGCCGTGTTCCATCGCGTTACCCCCTGAATCCGCAGTGGGATGTCAGTAGTCCAGGGATACCTCGCGCCTCTCGAGATACGGTGAGAGCTTCTCCGTGATCAGGCGCCCGGCCAGTTCGAGGTCGAGCTCGGCGGGCGACGACAGTCCGTCGCAGAGACGATCGAGGATCGAGCTCTGGATCGCGCCTGCCTCCTGCGCGACACGGTACGGAATACGACAGCCGTACATCACCATCGAATACCGCGACCGGTACTCCCGGGGTAGCCGTTCCTCCAGCAGGTGCTCGACCTCCTTGCGGAGCCGGAATAGCGGATCGCCGACCCGATCTCTCATCTCGACGAAGTTCTCGAGGGCCATCTCGGCGATGGCGTCGGCGTTCGGCTTCCGGGACTCGGAGTACTCCCGCAGCACGCGGCCCCACTCGCCGGTCCCGTGCTCGTCCAGGAGCTCGCCCAGCACCCGGCAATCCTCGAACCCCGCGTTCATCCCCTGACCGAAGAAGGGCACGATGGCGTGCGCCGCGTCCCCGATCAGCCCAACGCGGTCCTCGAGGTGCCACGGCCGGCACCGCACGGTGCCCAGGTGGCCGGTGGGGTTGGCGAAGAAATCGCCGGTGAGGTCGGGGATCAGAGGGATCGCGTCGGGAAACTGCGTCTCGAAAAGATCCACGACCGGCGCGTCGGTGTCGAGGCTCTCGAAGCTCGACTCGCCGCGGTGGGGGAGGTAGAGCGTGACGGTGAAGCTGCCGTCCCGGTTCGGCAGCGCCATCAGCATGATGCGGCCCCGGGGCCAGATGTGGAGGGCGTGTTTCTCGATCGAGAAGGAGCCGCCGGGGCCCGCGGGGATCGTCAGCTCCTTGTAGCCGTAGTCCAGAAGATCGAGGGATTCCTCGAGGCCCGATCGCCTCGCCAGCTCTGCCCGCACTGCCGATGCGGCGCCGTCGGCCCCGAGCACGATTCGAGGGGCGTCAACGGTGGTTCGGTCCTCACCGTCGGCGCCGGCAAACTCCAGCCGACCCGCCTCGAGCTCCGCCCCGACCAGCCCGCGGCCGAACTCGAATCGTACGCCTCGACGCTCGGCCTCCGAGATCAGGTAGCCGTTCAGCTCCGCCCGCGAAACCGAGTAGTTGCACTCGGAGTCGTCCCGACCATAGGGCTGATAGGCGAGCTCGCCGGAGGTCGAGTGCATCATCCGCCCACGCACCGGCACGGTCAGATCCAGTACCCCGTCTTTCAGGCCGAGCGGTTCCAGGGGGAAGATGCCCCGCGAGGCCACCACGAGGTTGATCGATCGGCCACCGGCACCCCCCGGCTCGCGGATATCCGACAGCCGCTCTCGGACCTCGACGCCGAGGCCGCGGTGGGCCAGAGCGATGGCGGCCAGCGATCCGACCAGCCCTCCTCCGACGATCAGAACGTCGGCGTCGGTTCGCGCGCTCACGGCGCACCCAGCAGGCGAGTGAGGATCGAGGCGAATTGCCAGACCTCGTGGAAGGTGTTGTACAGAGGAACCGGAGCGACGCGGATGACGTCGGGCTCCCGGAAGTCGCCGACCACTCCCTCGGCCTGGAGCGAGCGGAATAGCCCCTCGGCGTCGCTGAGGACGCGCAGCGACAGCTGGCAGCCACGGGACGACGGCTCGCGCGGCGTGATGATCTCGATCCGGCCGCGCGGGGTTCGATCGAGCAAGTTCTGGAGGAAGGCGGTCAGCATCAGCGATTTCTCTCGAAGAGCTTCCATGCCGACGGCGTCGAAAATATCGAGCGACGCCTTGAGGGGCGCCATCGCGAGGATCGAAGGATTGCTGAGCTGCCAGCCCTCCGCTCCGGCGAACGGCACGAAACGGTCCCGGGTCTGCATCTGGAACCGGGTGGCCGGGTCGTTGCCCCACCATCCGGCAAAGCGGCCGAGGGAGGCGTCCGCGCCGTGGCGCTCGTGAACGAAACAGCCACCTACCGCTCCGGGACCGGCATTGAGATATTTGTAGGAGCACCACACAGCGAAGTCGACGTCCCAATCGTGGAGGTGGAGCACGGCGTTTCCCGCGGCGTGGGCGAGGTCGAGCCCCACCCCACAACCTCGGGCCTTCGCGGCTCGCGTGATGCGCGCCATGTCGAACAGTTGTCCGCTGAAGTAGTTCACGCCGCTTAACAGGACCAGCGCGATCTCGTCGCCGCGCTGGTCGAGCACCCCCTCCAGGTCGTCCGTCCGAATCGCGTGCTCGCCGTCGCGTGGCCGGACCACGATCAGATCCGCCTCGGGGTCGTGGCCGTGATGCCGAAGCTGGGACTGCACGGCGTAGAGGTCGGAGGGGAAGGTCGGCCCCTCGACCAGGATCTTTCGCCGCTGAGGCGTCGGGCGGTAGAAGCTGACCATCATCAGGTGCAGGTTGACGGTCAGGGTGTTCATCATGACGACTTCGCCGGGTCGTGCGCCGACGAGCCGCGCGCCCGACTCGCGAAGGGTTTCGTGATAGCTGTACCACGGGGTGTGTCCGCGGAAGTGGGCATCCACGGCGAGCCGGGCCCAGTCATTCAGCTCTTGCTCGACGATTTCGCGGGCCGACCTGGGCTGCGGGCCCAGGGAATTCCCGCACAGGTAGATCACGGGGCGGCCGTCGTCGCGGCGCGGAAGATGGAAGCTCTCGCGGCACAGGGCGAGCGGGTCGCGGGAATCGACGTCCCGAGCGAACGATTCCTGATCCGCCAGCCATCTCTCCGGGGTCACGGGCTGCCCTCCGTCATTCCGTAAGAAAACTCTCCCGCGGGCGATTCAGGAACTCCAGGGCGTTCCCTTCCAGCAGCCGCCGACGCGTCTCGTCCGTGAGAGAGTCCATCGACTCGATCATCCGTCCCGGAACGTGCTCGCCGAGTGGAAACGGGTAATCGGATCCCAGGGCAATGCGGTCGTCGCCCATGAGCTCGATCAGAAACTCAAGGACGCGCGGGTCGTGGACCAGCGAGTCGACCCAGAACTTCCCCACATAGGATCGGGGGTTGACGTCATTGTCCACCGCGCAGAGATCGGGCCGCACGCGATAGCCGTGCTCGATCCGCCCCACCGTCCACGGGAAGGCGCCGCCGCCGTGAGCGAACAGGACCCGCAACTGCGGCAGTCGCTCGAGCACCCCGGCGAAGATCATCGAGCAGATCGCCCGCGAGGTCTCCGCGGGCATGCCCACCAGCCACGGCAGCCAGTAGTTCGGCATCTGCTCGGTGCCCATCATGTCCCACGGATGCACGAAGACGGCCGCCCCCAGCTCCGCGGCGCGCTGGAAGATCGGAAAGAGCTCACCGCGGTCCAGGTTCCACTCGTTGACGTGGGAGCCGATCTCGACCCCCGCCATTCCCAGCTCGCCCACGCAACGCTCGAGCTCCCGGACCGCCAGATCCGGGTCTTGCATCGGCAACGTCCCCAGGCCCACGAAGCGGCGAGGGTGCGCCTCGACCACCGAGGCGATGTGGTCGTTGAGGAGCCGGGCGAGATCGTGGGCGTGCTCGGGCTTCGCCCAGTAGCTGAACATCACCGGAACCGTGGACAGCACCTGGACGTGGACCCGGTCGCGGTCGCAATCTTCGATCCTTCGCCCCGGGCTCCAGGTGTTGTCCTGGACCTCGCGAAAGAATTTGCCGTCGATCGTCATGCGGGCGCACCCCGGTCCATGGTGCTCGAGCTGGACGAAGCCGCCGTAGCCGTAGCGCTCACTGAGGCTCGGCCAGTCCTCCGGAAGGATATGGGTGTGAACGTCGATCTTCAGCACGGGCGCGCTCACGCCTGGGTGCTCACCGCTCAGCTCGCTGCCGCGGGCGGTTGCATCACCGTCCCGCACTTCTTGCAGGTGCGGAGCGATTCGTCGGCGAAGAAACCTTCGATGATCGGTTTGAGTTGCGTGCCTAGATCCTCGAGCGGGAAGGAGGCATCGTGCAGCACCTCGCCGCACTCCTCGCAGTACCATCGCAGATGATCCAGCTCACCTTCCTTGCGCTGGCGCTCGACGACCAGTCCGACCGTGTTGGCCGGTCGTTGCGGCGAGTGAGGCACTCCGGCGGGCAGCAGGAAGATCTCGCCCTCGCGAATCGGGATGTCCTCGACCTCACCGTCCTCCATGACCCGGACCGTGATGTCGCCCTCGATCTGGTAGAAGAACTCCTCGCCGTCCTCGATGTGGAAGTCCTTCCGGCGGTTGGGCCCGCCCACGACCATCACCAGGAACTCACCGTCGCCCCACACCAACTTGTTGCCGACGGGAGGCTTCAGAAGCTCTCGGTGCTCCTCGACCCAGGCCTTCAGGTTGTGTGGGGAAAGGATCGGCATGACGGCACCCTCCGAGCCGGACGATGGAACTGAAAGACCCGCGACGAACCCGGCTTAACTACCACAGTTCCCCCTGTCGTAGCAAGAGCCGGGGCCTGGTTCGCAAGCACTACACCTTCGAGTGAGGCCCGCGGGTCAGGGGATCCGATAGATCAGGATCGAGTGTCCGATGGTGGCGACGGGCTCCTCGGTGAGGAACCGTTCGTAGGCGTCTTTCCGCGGCAGGTAGAGACCTCGGAGGTTGGTTGCGCTGATGGCGACCCAGTCACCGCGCTCGACTTCCCGAGCCGGCGGCGACTCGTTCTCGAAGCTCGAGTAGACGTTGTAGCCCGGCAGTCGTTGATGACGGATGCCGTAATACGACGGGCTTGCGCTTCCGAAGTAGGCGAGCTTGACCTCCTCGACGCCGTTATCGTCCATCCAGCGTTTCAGTCCCGGCAGATCCTGTCCCCAGTCAAGGTTTGACTCGACGAGCATCTCGTGTCGCTCGAAGATCACGGAGGAAGGGAGATTGAAGTACGCCAGGAAATGCGGCGCGGCCAGGAGACCGCTCGAGATCGCCCCGGCCAGTAAGATGTAGAGCCAGGCTTTCCGGCGCACCATCCTTGCCGCCCCGCCCGCGAGGATCATGAGCATGGGGTAGACCGGCAGGATGTGCCGATTCCCGACGTTCAACTCACCCGCGATGCTGCCGGCCCAGTAGACCGCAAGGCCCGCAAGAAGCCACGCGTGACTCCTCAGGACCTCGCGGGTTGCCACGCGCACCAGGGCGATCAAACCCAGCACGTAGAGCGCCACGGCCGCCACGGGGGTCTTGACCAGGAAGGTGAAGGGGAAGTACCACCACCGGCCGCCCGTCGAATAGGTTCCCAGCGCATAACCGATCCGCTCGGTGACCTCACCGTAGACCAGCCAGTGGGCTTTCGAGACGGCGAAGAGATAGCCCTCGGGTAGCAGATGATGATCGCGGGCCACGGCGACCCACGCCGGCCCGTCTTTCCACTCGAGCGCCACCGCCGGATCCGCGGAAGCCGCATAGCGGAAGCCGTAGAACCCCCACACCACGGCCAAGGCCACGAGACCTGCCACAACCAGCACGGCGGCGCCGACGAGCCACGGCCTCCGCTCGATCGGCCCGCGAAGGAATTCCGGGCCCCGCGCCAGCTTGAAGCGACCTCCGGCCACGACGAAGATCGCGGTCGCGAGCGCCAATGTCGGCAGCAAGAGAAGGGAGGTCATCTTGGATGCCAGGGCGGTGCCGAGCGACAGCCCGCAGGCCACCAGTGCCCAGGGCGTCACGCCACGGGTCACGCGAAAGAACGCGTACAGGGTGAGCAGCCAGAAGAGCGTCGTCCCGAGGTCGAGGGTCACCAGGTGTCCGTGAGCCAGGAGATTCGGGGAGAAGGCGGCGAGCGTCAGCGCGACCAATCCACCCCGGGGCCCGTAGAGCTCGCGGGCGAAGGCGTAGACCACGATCAGAAGGACCACGGCCATGCCGACCACGACCAGGCGGCCTGAGGCGAGGAGTCGGCCGGTGTCGTTGCCGCTGCGATACAGGAACGCGTAGGCGTACAGGAAGTAGTTGCCGAACTCCGAGTCGTCGGGCGCGCGAACGTCCTGGAAGACCAGCGGCATCGCCGCCAGGGATTTCACCGCCGGCAGGGCGAGAGGGTCGACGCGGTAGTCCCCGAGGGCCAGAACCCGGTACCCGGTGGAGAGGTGCGCTCCCTCGTCGAAGACATTCGACTCACCGGCCATGCCCCAGACGGCGAGGCCCACGAAGGCCAGGGCGGCGGCTCCGATCAGAACAGGGCAGGGGAGGCCGGCGAGACGATCCAGAAGCGATCTTCCAGGTTTCTTCGGCGACATCGTTCTCCCCGAGCTCGGTGGCGGGCCGTCGACGATTGTAGTGGATCGCCGGGGTAGAATCCGTCGAGCCGATCCGGGAGGGGTCTCGGGTCGGGGGAGGATGACGTCACCGTGACCGCAAGATCGATTCTCCTCTCCCCCTGGGTCCCCTTGGTCCTCGCGGTGGCCGTGTTCATTCCGATCGTCGTGAACGGGGATTTCATCCACGACGACCTACCTCAGATCAAACACAACCCTACGGTGAAGGCCAGCGACTGGCAGGCCGCGATCACGAAGGGCTACTGGGAGAACGCCGCCGCCGAGGGCTACGGGTTCGACCTTCGTGGGGATCTGTACCGCCCCGTCACGACCCTCAGCGTCATGCTGTCGTACTCGCTCTACGGGACGAACGCCTGGCCCTATCACCTCGAGAACGTGCTGTTGCACGCCGTCGTCTCGGCCCTGATCGTGATGCTCCTGCGACGTTGGTCGTTCGATCCCCGGGTCGCATCGCTGGCCGGCTCGCTTTTTGCCATCGCTCCGATTCACGTCGAACCGGTTTGCGGAATCATCCTCCGAAACGAGCTCCTGGCGGCGCTGTTCGGCTGCCTCTATTTGATCGCGCTCTCGAAAGGAAGAACCGTCTTCTCGGGGTTGTGGCTCCTGCTGGCGGTGGCGACGAAGGAGAGCGCGCTGGCCCTGCCACTCGTGGCGATACTCGCCGATCGTGTATTCCTGACGGTCCGGGACCGGTCCTGGAAGACGTACGGGGTCCGATACCTGCCGACCCTTCTGGCGGTGGTCGTCCTCCTGGTCCTACGCCTGGAAGCCATCGGCCAGATCGGTCTCGCCGAGGGCGGTGGGGTCAGCTACTTCGAGAGCGAGTCTTGGCCCGTCGTCTGGCTAACGATGGCCTCGTTTGCCTGGCACGAGTATCTGCTGCCGGCGGTGATGGGTGGGCCGCTCATCTGGGACTACTCGCGAATCACCTTTCCGCACGCGACGCTGGCGGACGTCCAGGCCTGGTACCTGGCGGTGCAATGGGTCGTCGTTGGCGCGTTGGCCCTCCTGTGGGCATGGCGGCGACGTTGCCCGTGGGCGAGCTCGTTCTTGATCTTCGCCGTGCTGCTCGTTCCGACGAGCAACGTCGTTGCGCGAACCGGTGTGATCGGCGCGGCGCGTCTGCTCTACCTTCCCTACCTCGGAATCGCGATGCTCATGGCGATGGGAATGGTTCACCTCTGGGATCGGTTCCGGGTCCGCGGCCCGGTCCTGCGGAGCGTGATGATCGTTTTCGCCCTATCCCTCGGGGTCTACTACGGGGTCCAGGATCTCCGCGGGCAGGCGAAGTGGGCGAGCGCGGAGGCCTTCTACTCTGACATCATCGAGAAGTCCCCGGCCACTCGCCGCGGCCGCTCGACGAACGCGAAAGCGTGGGCGAGCTTGACCGCAACGCGGTTTCCGGAGGTCCTTCGTGGCTACCTCGGTCTCCGCGCCGAGGCTCGCGAGGGGCGGATCGACGACGCCGAGTACCAGGAGCGCTACCGAGAGCTGGGTTTGCGCGCGGGGTTCGAGAGCGCGTTCGAGAACTCGGATTGGGCGCTGAGCCTGGAGCCGCATCGAACCTGGGTCATGGTCGCGGAGCCATTCATGCTCTCGGGCCACCATCTGGGTCGTCACGGACGACTTCTGGAACGGATCGATCTCGTGATCGACGCGAAGCGCGAGGCGAAGGCGCTGGAAGGCGAGATCGAGCAGATCGAACGGGTCCGAGCCATGCTGGGTCATGTGGACGCCGCGCTCGCGGCCCGGCGACATCTGGACGAGTTGATTCGTAGCGTCCCTCCCGGGCCCGAGCGCGACGGGCAGGAACGGGAGATCGTGCGCACCGGGTTGCTCGAGTGCCAGCTTGCGCTGCGCTACTTTCAGTTCCGGCAGTGGCCCGCGTTGAACCTCGAGGGATTCGAGGATCCGGGCCCGATGCCTCTCGATCTTCAAATGCACCCGGTCGTTCAGAGGCGACTCACGACGATCGGGGAGGATGTCTTGCAGGTGCGAGCCGGGCTCCAGCGACTCTGGATACCCTGAACGGGCCGCAATAGACCTACGCCGTGGCCTTCTTCGGGCTCGGAATCCGGAAGAACACCGTGTACAGCACGGGCACGAAGATCAGCGTCAGCACCGTGGCGACGGCCAGACCCACAGCTGGCCGCGAAGAGGGAGAGCGTCCCTCAGTCGTTGCCGTAGCGGATTTCCATGTTACGGACGAGCAGGGCCGAGGCGGCGAGCAGCGCGCCACAGACCAAAAGCAGCCCCGGGACCGCGATCCACGGCGAGGTCGGTTCACCGACCAGGGCGAACGGACCCATGTTCACGGGCACCGGCGCAAGAGAGTGCAGGTAGTGGATCACGCTGATCTTCTTGAGCAGCGACGGCAAGAAGGAGTTGATCATCTCCCAGCCGAGGATGAACGCGGCCGGGATCACGGGATTGCGGAAGATCAGGCCGAGGAGCATGAAGACCGCGCCGTACCCGAGACACGCCAGGATCGTGATCCCGACGTAGGCCACGAGGTGCCCCAGTCCCGGACCGCCCAGGAAGTAGCTGCCGATGGCGCCGGGAGCAGGAGCGTACAGCAGGGCGTACGACACGATGGTCATCCCGGTGAAGATGACCACCGTCGAGACCACGCCCGACAGGTACTTCCCCGCCGCCAGCACCTCGCGGCGGACGGGGGCGAGGAGGTAGTAGTGCAGGCTGTGATCGACCACCTCGCCGCGGAAGAGGTTGGTGAAGATCGCCACGCAACCGAAGAAGACCACGAACCGCAGGATGAAGCCCTGGAAGATGAGCGTGGAATAGAACTCGCTCTGCTTGCCCATGTTGGCGAAGTCGAGGTCGGCGCCGAAGACGGGCAGGACGGCTCGGATCAACATGACCGCCACGGGCATGAAAGCGAGGAAGTACATCGGCAGGGCGCGACGCCCCAGCAGGTTCTTGCGCAGCTCGAGCGCGAGGATCGCCTGGATCTGTCGTCTCCACAGCGTCATCCCGGCCTCGGGAGCCAAGGGCATCTGTCCCGTCTCGACCGCCTGGCTCACGTTCCCTCTCCCTCGGTGCCCACGAGGTACTCGTAGACGGCGCGGACGTCCTCGTCGGCGGGCGCCACGGCCTCGATGGTCAATCCTCGTTCCAGCACGATGCGGTTCAACAGCAGATAGAAGCGGTCGGCGTCCCGGGTGCTGACCAGCAGCCCCTGGCGATCGTCGTGCATCTTGACCTCGACCACGTGATCCTGCTCGAAGATCCGGGAGGCCAGCGCCGCCGGCTGATCGCAACGGACCAGCACCTGCATCGGATGGCTCTCGATCTCGGTCCGCACGCCGCGGATGTCGCCCTCGGCCACCACGTAACCCTGGTTCAGGATGATCACGCGGTCCGAGATCAGGTCGACCTCGTGGAGGATGTGGCTCGAGATGACGACGTGCATGCCCTCGGCCGCCAGCTGTTTGAAGAGATCGATCATCTCGGCCCGGGCCATGGGGTCGAGGCCGTTCAAGGGCTCGTCCAGGATCATCACGGCCGGACGGTGCGCGATGGCCTGGCCGAGCTTGATCCTCTGGCGCATCCCCTTGCTGTAGCCGGCGATGCGGCGGTCCATGGCGTCGGTCAGGCCGACCCGTGCGACCGCCTCGCGGGCCAGGGACTCGGCGCCGGACCTACCGAATCCGTGGACCTCGAGGTACCCGCGGATGAACTGGTACCCGGTCAGGCCCCTGGGAAAGGAATCGAACTGCGTGCAGTAGCCGACTTTCCGGAAGAACTCCTCGGGTCGGCGGTGGTCGAGTCCCAGCAGCGTCAGCGTGCCGCGGGTCGGCGTCAACAACCCGGTCATGAGGTTCATCATGGTCGTCTTGCCGGATCCGTTGGGACCGACGAGGCTCGTGATGCCGGGCGGGATCGCGAGGCTGACGCGATTGATCCCCAGAACCTCTCCGTAGAACTTGGAGACATTCTGGAACTCGATCAGCTGCTCGGGCTTCCAGTCCATCGGCTCCTCAGCGAATGACTTCGTAGGCCCGGACCTTGCGGTACAGGATCCAAAGCGAGACGGCGCAGGCGAGAATCAGCGTCGCCCAGGCCGACCACAGCGGCGGTGCCGGCTGCACGGGAGCGCGGAACAGCTCGCCCCAGATGACGACGTTCATCTGAAAGACATTGAGATTGTGGCCGAACCACAGGCCGAGGCCCTCGGCGAGGATCGCTCCGAACGCACCCAGCGCCGACAGGGTCACGAACAGGAAGACGCGCGCCCACAGCTTCCGCTTGAAGACCGCCGCGACCGCCAGCGAGATCAGGGACAGGCTGAGGATCCAGGCCCACGAGCCGACGAAGATCGCCACCGGGATGTACAGGCGCGCTTGCGTCCACTCCCAACCCGACATGTAAGCCTGCAGCGCGAACAGCACCAGGTAGGGAACCCAGGTGATCACCGACAACAGCAGGACCAGTACCGAGAGCTTTCCGAGGATGTATTCCGTGCGATTGAACGGCCTCGAAAGGTACAGCGGCAAGGCGTTGTTCAGCATGTCGGGCGAGATCAGGGCCGGTCCCACGATCAACGCCAGAAGAAAGCCCAGGAACTTCCCTTCGAACGCCAGGAACGCCATGAACAGCGGAGCATCGATCAAGGTCATGTCCGCGGGGGTCGCCCCGAGCAGCTGCAGGACCTTGGCGTTGTGGCTGACGTAGATCATGATCAGCAGGGCCAGGACCGGAATGAAGCATGCCACGAAGAACGCCAGGAAGAACCGGGACGCGAAGATGCTCTGAAGCCCGTAGCGGGGTAGAACGAGAAAACGCGACCACTCAGGCGTCACGTTCCCCGAATAGCCGCGGTAGGCGCGCTCATAGACTGCCACGGTTGTCGTCCTCCATGGCCTTCAGGAAGATGTCCTGAAGCGAGTCGCGCTTGTAGTTGAGTCGACGTATCTGGACGTCGCGCTCCGCCGCGATGCGGTACAGATCGCGAATCTCGACGCCGTTCGACAGAACCATCTTGAGGCGGCCGTTGCCCTGGGCGGCCCACTCGCAGCCCAGCGAGCCGATCGCCTCGGCGAAAGCACCGTTGTCGCCGTGGGTTTCGATCTCCAGGAATTTCCGGTTGGCCCGGCGCTCTTCCTCGAGATCGCAGTTTGCGGCAATGCGGCCGTTTTTGAGCACCAGGGCCGCGTCGCAGCACTCCTCGACATCGCCCAGGAGGTGCGACGACAGGATCAGTCGGACCTCGCCGCTCTCGGCGATTTCCTTGATCAACCGGATCATCTTGTGCCGCGCCGGAGGATCCAGGCCGTTGGTCGGCTCATCGAGAATGACGAGCTTCGGCGCGTGCACCAGTGCCTGGGCGAGCTTGACCCGCTGCTTCATGCCCAGCGAGAAGGTCTCCATCTTGCGGTAGCGCGCCTCGCCCAGGCCGACGTAGAACAAGGACTCGTGAGCCCTCTCCATGGCCGCCGAGGGGGGAAGACCGCTCAGCTCCGCCATCAGCCGCACGAAGTGCACGGCGGTGATGCCGGGGACGAACGACTCGTTTTCGGGCATGTACCCGACCATCGACCGGATCGCCTTGGATCCCGTTCGGATGTCCTCGCCGAGGACACGGGCGGTGCCCGCCGAGGCCGGGTGGAAGCCGAGCAGCGTGTGGAGCAGGGTCGTCTTTCCGGCGCCGTTCGGGCCCAGAAGTCCGATGGCCCGGCCCGAGACCGAGCCCCGAAGATCTTCGAGGATCGGTCGCCCCGCGAGACGGACGCCGAGCCCGTCAAGCTCGACGACGGTATTCATGCCTGAACCGCTCACTCAATTCCCGGGAAAGTGTCGCCACTTCAAGCTAGGAGTCCGGACCATCATAGTTCGCCCCCTGGCTTTCCGCCGCATGGCGCAACGAGTCCTGCAGACCCAGGATGCTGCCCAGCTGGAAGGTGCTTCCCAGGTTGGTGCCCAGGAGCCCCGCGTGATCGGAGCCACCGACGACGATACGCTCGGCTTCCGCGTAGGCGTAGAACAGGCTGGGTCGGGACTCGCCTGCGAGATCGTCGACCGCGTCCCGCTGCTCGGGAGTCAGCGGGGCCGACTGCGCAATGCGACTCTGGAGAAACGGATCGAGCACCGGACCGAGATTGTGATAGGCGATCGCGGAGAAGTGCGCGCGGCCGTCCTCGGGGAGCAACGAGGCGAACTCCTGCGAGCTCGTCAGGGTGAAGCCGGAGTTGCGGTACTGGATGGCACGATCCAGCAGGCCGCGCTCCGGGGCGACCACCAGGTAACCGTCGACGAAGACGTAGTGTATCGACACCCCGGTATCGCCGAAGGCGAGGGTGTGGTAGGTCCGGCCGCGCACCTCTTCCTCGCTCAGGCTGAGGCTGAGACTGAAGTCATCTTCCTGCGCGGCGACGTCGTTGGCCTGCTTGACCGCCCACTCGACGGCACGCTGGAGGCCGGGTTGGTCGTAGACCTCCATGACGAGCTTCCACGCCGGCTTGGGGAGGATCGGCCCGTCGAGGGCGATGGCGATCTCTCCGCCCAGCGGCCCGGCGATGTCCGCAACGAGGTCGATGCCGTGCTCGGTCTGCAGCCGGTCCATTTCGGTCCGGAAACTCGGATCGGTCTTGCCGATGATGGAAAACAGCTCCTCCAGCAGCGACGACGGTGTCTTGACCACGAACGCTCCCACCGCGGTGGCGTCGGCCGAGATGAAGTCGAGCGTTCCCATGGGGGCCGGCTCGGCGAGCCACGAGGCAACGCCCTTGCGAGCCTCGTCGAACGACAGGTTGGCGCGCGTGACGGTCTGGTCGTCGGCATCGTGACGTTCGACGATCAGGTGCCGGAGGTCGAGAAGCCCCAGGCTCTCGAGCGTCTCGGCTTCCTCGGGTGGCGCGTTGCGGCTCAGGATCGCCTCTATGTCGGCGCCGAACAGGATGCTGACGCCGTCACGGTAGGTCTGGGCCAGGGCGTCGTGGAAGGACGACCCGACAAACCGGTTGGACCCCGGGGTTCCCACCAGGCTGGCAACGTGCTGGAGGTCGGCGATCCTCGGCGCCGCCACCAGCAGCTTGCCCTGAACCATGAACAGCAGATCGGCGTCGCGATCGGCTCCGACCTGGGCGAACGGGTCCTCGACGATTCTCAGCGGAGAACGGCCACCGGTGTCGACTCCGATGCGTTCTATCTCTTCGGCCATGAGCTTGCGGAACTGCCCGGGCTTCTTCAGCTCGGCGAGGATCACGGGGCCGTCCGGCTCTTCGCCGGGACCGGCCTGGAGCGTCACGACGATCTCGTCGCCGAGCTGTTCCCCGAACAATCGGATCTTCTCGATCGCTTCGGCCAGCTCGGGCTCGGCGCCGGTGGCGACGACGTTGTCCTCCCACCACTTCTGCAGGACGGGACTGGAGGCGACCCTCTCGCGGAACAGGCGGTGCGCCTCGCCGAGCGTTTCGCTCAGGTTGGGGAGCGCAACGAAGATGATCGTGCCCTCGGGGGCGCGGTCGAGCAGCTCGGTCGAGTGCCGTAGACCCGGCATGGGCAGCATGCCCAGCTCGCGCTGGAACTCGGAGAGCTCCGCGAGCAGGGCGAGGTGCTCGTCGAGGTTGCGGCTCCAGGCGATCTCCTGGGAGATGGGGATCGGGCCGAGGAAACGGCTGGTGGCGATCTGTTGACCCGGGTGCAGGACGTCGAGTCCCTCGGCGTAGTCGACGTGGACCTCTCCCTCGATCACCGAGACCCGCGACCCGCGGTTTCCGTGAACGACCGAGAAAACGGTTCCGGTCACCGACACGAGACACTCGTCGGTGCGCACGAAGAGATGGCCGGAGCCCTGATCCGAGGCCTCGACGATGATGCTGCCGCGGGTCAGGTTGACGGTGGCGTCGTCACCGCGCTCGGTGACGCGGATCTCGGAGCGCTCGTTCATCTCGACCCGGGAGCCGTCGGCTAGCTCGATCACGGCGCCCGAGCCCTTCGCGGTGCGGATCCGCTCGCCGCCGGTCAGCACGGCCCCGCGGCCGAGCTCGGACGGCCCGTCCTGCGCGACCTGGTAGATCGTGCCGTCCACCGAGGCGACCCGAAGCTCGCCTCCGCTCTCGCGCGTCATGATCTGCCAGACGGCCAGCAACGCGACCAGGAGGAAGGAGGCGGCCGCCGCCCATCGGTAGGGGAAACGGTGCGCCGAGACGGTCCGTCGAGGCGTGGCAACGGTCGCCACGCCACCGGACAGCCGCTCCGAGCGTGCGGCATGCAGCGCCCGGCGGCACGGGATGCACTCGCGGGTGTGATCTTCCAGGAGGAGCGTGCGGGCCTCGGCGAGCTCGCCGTTCAAGTAACCCGGGATGAGCCCCTGGTAGTCCGAGCAGCTCCGGATCGAGCCCCCATCGGCCTCGCCGTCAGCGGTCGAATCCAGCTCTCGGCTCAGCCGGTCCCAGACGCGGCTCGCCGCCTCGTCGACGGTGGCCGGGTCGGGGGAGTCGTCGCGAATGCCCTCGATGGCACCGTCGAGCTGCGCGTCGAGCGAATCTTCATGCTTCTTCATGGCTCGTCTCCTGCAAGTCACGAATCTCGTTTTTCAGTCGATGGCGGGCCCGGTGGAGCATCACCCCCACGGTGCTTCGTGTCGTTCCGATCATCCGGGCGATCTCATGATTCCCGTAGCCCTCGAAGTAACGCAGGGCGAAGACCTCGGCGGTGGCCGGGCTGAGCCGGCCGAGCGCGGCGCGGACCCGCTCGCGAATCTCACGATCCCTCACGTTGCCCTCGACCTCGGACCGGGCCGATTCGGCCTCGACGGCGTCGGCGCTCTCCAGCGGCGTCGCGCGGGAGCTACGCCTGGACCGAACGATGTCCAGCGCCGCGTTGACCGCCGCGCGGTGCAGGTAGCTGCCGAGATCCTCGGTCAACTCCGCACCTCCGCTTCGTCGTAGCAGTCGCATGAACACCGTCTGGAGCGCGTCCTCGGCATCCATGGCGTTGCCGGTAACCCGTTGGGCCGAGAGGAAGACCTGCTTGTGGTACCGCTGGAACAGGCCCTCGAGCCTGTCCCTGAGGTCCGGGGTCGGGGATGGTTGCGTCAAGGCTTCCACCTGCTTCTCCTCGTGACGGTTCTCATCCATACAAACGCCGCTCCGGGGAGAAGATTAACCGACCGGGCGGATCATCCGTCCAGCGGCCCGTGATGAAAGGCGAACGTAGAGCGTAAGTCAGGCGTCGATCACCCGGACCGTCACGCCAACGCTAGGTCCCGCGCTCGAGACGGCCGCTGATAGAATTCCGGTCATGTTCGGACGGTCGGGCCCGGCCGGAGGGGCTCGGCAGGGAGGTCGAATGAAGCATCGAGCGCATCTGGTCTGGATCCTGTCCTGGGCCGTCTTGACTCCGGCGGCCCTCGCTCAAAGCGTCGACGAGATCGTGAGCGAGTACCTCCAGGCTCGAGGGGGGCTCGACAAGATCAAGGCCGTCGACTCCGCCCGGTTCACCGGGAAGATGTCGCTCGGAGGCCAGATGGAGGCGCCGTTCGTCTGGGAGTGGAAGCGCCCGAACAAGCTCCGGGTCGAGTTCACCGTCCAGGGACAGGCGGGTGTCCAGGCCTTCGACGGCGAGTCGGGGTGGTCGCTGATGCCGTTCCTCGGCATCACCGATCCGCAGCCGATGGCCGAGGACGAGAAGGGCATTTTGGAGGAGAAGGCCGACCTGGACGGGAAGTTCGTAGATTCGGCGAAGAAGGGCTACGTCATCGAGTACATCGGCGAGGAAGAGATCGAGGGCACCCCGGCGCACAAGCTCAAGGTCACCAACAAGCACGGCGACGTCAGCCACTTCTACTTCGATGCCGAGCATCACCTGGAACTCAAGGAGGAGGGCAAACGGACCTTCCGCGGGCAGGAGATCGAGTTCGAGACCACGCAGCGTGACTACAGGCAGGTCGACGGCCTGATGTTCGCTCACTCCATCGAGAGCAAA